>SAMEA104315431__coassemble_607_pt1 | contig 24321 bp, 20 predicted proteins | sample SAMEA104315431__metabat2_low_PE_025 | metagenome-assembled genome bin SAMEA104315431 (sample SAMEA104315431) | gut metagenome | biome: Monkey gut; feature: monkey-associated habitat; material: faeces | place: China | collected 2013
TGTATCAAGTATGAAAAATCCGAATGCGAAAGGTGACCAGTACGTGACAGTTGAGATACAGGTTCCACGCCAGCTCACACCAAAAGCAAAGGAAGCACTTGAAGAATTCAGGAGAGTCAGCTGATGATATGAGATTAAAAATTGGATGATATCCTCATCATGATGATCATATGAAATGTCTTTGTTGGATCATCAAAATAAAAAGTTAATTCACCGTCATATTTATTTACAACATTTTGTATACTGCGAAAGCCGAATCCATGAAATTGCGGATTCGGTTTTTTAGTTGGCAATAGATCACCGTTTTTATCAATAGGGTTTATGCGGCAGGAATTAATGAGAGTTATGATAGTCATATTTGTATTTTCCTGCTGGAACACATTTAGCTCAATAAACGGAGCAGTTGTTTTATGTGCGGATTCCACGGCATTATCCATGAGATTGCCGAAAAGTACACTCAGATCATCATAAGTTACAAAGTCAATACATTTACTCCTTATATCGAGGTGCAGATTGATCTTTTGAGAAATGCAGATTTCCTGATAGCGGCAGAGAAGTGTATTTAAAAGATCATTATCACATACTCTGACTGAGTGCTGTAGAACGGAAGAACCAAGCAAATGTTTTAAGTATAGAGATATTTTTTCAAAATCATGTTGATCGTTCAAAGAAGATATAGCATTTAGATGCTTTTTGATATCATGTATGAGAACTTTCTGCTTTTCATCCTGTTTTACAAGCATCTTGTAATATTCTGCGGAGTCGGCGTCGCGCTGGCTTTGCAGTTTAAGTTCGGCTATCTCGGAATTTTTTTGTCTGATATATTCATAAAGACCAAATATGATTATATCAATAAGCAAAATAAAGAAAGTACTTAGTATGATCATAACATCAAGAGTACGGCTTAGCGGCGTTGTAAGGCACAAAGCCATAAATGTGAAAGCTATCCACATTGAAAATACCGGAATAGCACATAAAAATATTCCCTCCTTAAATGAAAGAGAGATATTTCTGTTTTTGTTTTTAGATATAATATGAGATATTACAAATGTAATAAAAAAGTAAAGCAATTTACTGAAAATAGATATAAGAATAGTGTTCTGATATCTATAAATTTCACTATAATACCGTAAGCTGATATTAGAAAAAAATGCAAGAACAATTATCTCTGTAAGGAGCATTATTACCGTAAGTATGAGAGCATGGAAGATTGAACTTAAAGGTGTGGCGTGTATAAAAATGCACAATAATGCAATATGTAATATAAAAAATGTAATAGAATTAACATAAGGGTTATGAGTGAACGATATTAAAAACAGTATTATATACGCTGCGGTTGTGGCGGTGTAGGTTTTAAGGCGCGGATAAGATTTAGAAAATACATTGGATATATACTGAATAAATATAAGCGCTTCGGCGAAATATATCAAAAAATAGCACAGTGCTGTGTTCATAATATTACCTCATGCTTTCTATAAATAATAAATACGCATTCTTAAAAGTCATAAATTTGCGCCGGGTAAGATAGGCGCGGAATTGACCATCACAAAGATATATCATTTCATGATCGAAACTGGTAACTTTAGCTAAGTTTACAATATAGCTTCGATGAGACTGGAAAAAATTGCAGGATGGGAGCTGTTCCGCCCAGAATTGTATAGTCTGTGTGGAATCGTAATCAGATGTTGTGGTATGAACAGTAACTTTTCTGCCCTTTGCTTCTACATAAACAATTTCATTTGTTGACACAGTTACAGCACCAGATCTTGTCTCTACAACGATTTTTTGATTGTAGGTAGAGTATAATTCAAGTGCATCATCTAAATTTTGAAAAAGCCGCTGCTTATCAACTGGTTTGGAAATGTAGCGGAATACATGAAAACGCATAGCTGCGTCTAAATATTCCATGAATGAAGTTACTATAAAAATAATTACAGATTTATTTTGCTTTTTCAACTCATTTCCGACATAAATTCCATCAAATCCGGGCATTTCCACATCGAGAAAAACGATATCTTTTTTATCCTTGTCAGTAAGAAGGCTTTCGCCATTATTGTATATGGATATTTCCGGAACTTTCAAATGCTTTTTATTAAAATAGTCTGTTACTATTTTGGAAAGTAATTGTGTGGTGTTAAAATCGTCATCGCAGATAAGTATTCTCATAAAATCCCCTTTTATTTTTACATTTTAATACCATTATAAAAGAAGTAGGAAATGTAAATCAAGGAAATGACATAAAAAGACATCAAATAATTATTTTTGGTTATTTTTATTTGGATAAAGTTCGACAAGAAGTTCTGTAAACCTACGTGCAAGTTCAATGGATGTATCGTCACATAAATTTAGACTATCCATGATCTGTAAAGGGGTATTGGATGTATGTGTACATCCGTTTATGAGGTAATCTGGATTAATGTGTAAAGTATTACAAATGGAAACAAATAACTCAAAACTTAAGTGTTGTGTTCCACATTCAATAGCAGATATATGATTAGGAGATACACCGAGAGTTTCTGCAAATTCAGCCTGAGTCAATTTCAATTCTTTGCGGCGTAATTTAATTCGCTGTCCCATGGTCGTGTAATCAAAATCCAAAATTAAGATGCCCCTTTCGTAGTATTCGAGAATATGGTAGCAGTAAAAAGAAGAATAATGAACAAAGCAATACAGATATATTCTGTGTAACAGATTAAAAACTAAATGATATAATTAAAAAATCTGTATTATAATTATTTTTTTGTGATTATATAGCCGATTTTTGACATTTTTAGCAATAAAATGTCGTTTTGTGCAAAACTATAGATTTGTCGTATACAAAGATGTAATCTTTTATTAAGAAGATGACAATTAAATAGAAGTTGATGAGATATAAAAGGAGAATATCATGGCAAAAAGAGAAAAAGTATCAAATTCTGTAAAAAAGGCACTTAATATGATGCTGAAATTAGAAGCAAATTCTACATCTTGTGCAGTTGTTTATGAGCCAAAGAAACCAGAAAGTCTTTCAAAATTTAAAAGAAAAATTAAATAGTTATGAGTGAAAGGATAGCGGATTGGTTAATACGACAAAAAGCTATTTCTACAGATGAACGTGAGCTGTATTCATATGCGGTTCACTGTTTATTTTCGCTCCTATATCCGATAATATTTGCTTCGGTTATAGGAGCGATTTTTGGAATGGTGTTGGAAGCAATTATTATTATCATGCCATTTATTATAGTACGGAAATTTTCGGGTGGATATCATGCAGATAGTTTTTATAAATGCTTAATAATATCAAGTGCAGTAATTGGAATTGTATTGGTTATATCAAGATATATAGCTAATGGCATTATTTTAAATATAATTTATATTATTGCGAGTATCTTACTGATGATATTTAGCCCAATGGATTCTGAGAATAAAAGACTAGATTCTGATGAAAAATGTTTCTGTAAGAAAATGACAGTAATAATAGTTCTGACATTACTTGTTATAGTAGGGGGACTATGGATTACAGGATGCCAATATTATAGTAAGTTTATTGAAATGGGAGTTGTACTTGCAGAGGGATTGCAGCTAGTAGCGAAAATAAAAATGCTTAGAAATTATTGAAGAAATCAACAAAATTAATAGTAAAGTATTATTCAACTAAAGATAATAAGAAGTTATCCTTTAATTATGATATTTGAGAAATTATTATAAATTGTTATCATGAAATAATTGAAAACAAATAAGGAGATAAAGAAAAAATGGCAGTTTCACCAACGATAATACTTGGCAATAATGTAAAGAATAAATACGTTGCTAATAAAGAATTTACGGATAGGAAATATTATAGGGAAAAGTTTTATGATAAAATACAAAAAATCCAACAGGAAAAAGAAAACAGAAAATTAACTTATCATGTATTAAATTTCTATGGAATAGGTGGAATAGGAAAAAGTAGCTTACAAAAGGAATTATGTAGCGAAATTGATAGCAAAAGCAATATTATATATTCTCAATTAGACTTTGCTAATTTATCTAATCGTAATGCATCAAATTTCTTGTTAGAATTAGCCAAAAACTTTGAAACTAAACATGTAGCATTTTTTCACTTCGGGGTAGCTTATGCTATTTATTTTGAAAAGACACATAGGGATATGACGTCTTCATTAAATACGCATACGATTATTAATGAAAAATTAGGATTTATTGCGGACATATTGAGTATGATAAATGGATTAGGAATACTAGGTGTTATTCCTGGTGCAATTAATAAAATTTATAATGCTTCCTATAATGAAATACATCTAGATGCAGAGCTGAAAGAAGATTTAAAAAATATGGAGTTTATGAGTGCTTCACAATGTGAAAAATTATTACCTGCTTTTTTTTCATATGATTTAAAAAAATATATGCAAAAAGAAAAGAACAAAACTATTATTATTTTTTTAGATACTTATGAAGCATTATGGGGGCAGATTAAAAATGATCTAACAAAGTTTAGTCAAGATCAGTTTGTCAGAGAACTTATTTCGCAACTACAAGGTGTACTTTTCGTAATAAGTAGTAGAGAATATTTAGATTGGAAAGTAATTGAGCCAGATTGGTCTAATTATTTGGAACAGTATGAAATTAGAAGCTTAGAAGAATCAGATGCAAATGCATTTTTAGAAAAATGTGGCGTAAAAGAAAGTGATATAAGACATAAAATGCTATCAATAAGTATGGGATATCCATATCATTTGGATATACTGGTTGATACATATACTGAGATGAAAAATAAAAATATTACACCACAAATAGATTTGTTCGCAAACAATGCACGTGAAATATTAAAATGTTTTTTTAAATACTTACACACAGAAGAAATTGAAGTTATAAAAATAATTAGTATTCCGAGATATTATACTTTCGATATATTTAAGCATTTATTATTAAATTTTCCTACTGGTTACTCAGTAACAATGTTTGATGAATTCAATAAATTTTCTTTTGTCACAAAAACAGATAATGAAACTTACCATATCCATGAAATAATGAGAAAGGATTTACTGGAAATAATTCCAACTAATTTATCTCAACAAATAAATAGAAGTATAGCAGAATATTATTTTTCCATTTTTATTAATAGTTTGATATACACTGAAAGGAAACTTACAATTAGGGAATGCATTTATCATCTGAAATTCTATTTGTCACATCAGGAATATATTACTTTTTTATCATCAAATATAATAGATTATTTTATAGATTTACAATATAGAGGTGAGTGTGCATATTTATATGATGTTTTATCAGAAATTTTTTCTTATATAACATATGTAGAGTGCGTAGAATTATATGAAATTTATACAGATATGATTATGCTTAATGGTAATTTTAAAGAAGCTGTTGATAATATTGATAGTTTTTTAAAAAAATACACTATTGAACAGATATCTACCCAAAAGAATATATTACAATTATATGTCAAAAAATTGAAACATCAGATGGTATATGCTTCATTAAATGAAACAATATCATTAATAAGAAATGTAAAATTATTTGTTAAAGATACTCAATTTCCACATCAATATTTGGAATTATTATATACAGAAGGAAATATGCTTTTAGAGAAGGGAAAATTTTTAGAGAGTCAAGAATGCTTTGATAATGTAATAACTTTATGTAATCAATATAATTTTAATGATATGAAATGTCGCACACTTAGGAAAAAGGCAGATTATTTTTTACTAAGTGATAATGTTTACAAAGCTAAAGAGCTATGTAGTAGAGGTTTGGAAATAGCAAATGGAAATAATTTGATGCGATATGCAAATTATCTCAAATGTACACAAGCGGAAATATATCGAAAATTGAAACTTTTTGAACAATCTAAAGAGTTATACATAAATTGTAAAAATCAATTTTCTGACTTAGGAATTCAACCATGGATAGCCCATACTGAACTAGGATTGTCAATGATTGAATTAGAACAGGAAAACTATTATTCAACAAAGCAACATCTTGATCTTGCTCAAAAAATATATCTAAAACATTGTCATACATGGGGGCTGATACATGTAGAACTAATAAAATTACAAACAGAATTCTTACAAAATGGATCATTTTCTCAAAATGCATATAATAATTTATATTATAATTGTAAAAAGTATGGGTATGACTATATGCGGCTAGTATTAGAGAAACTTAAAAATGATGAATGTCTTACAACAAGTTTAATGTTTTTATGATAAAATTAAACTTGTTGATATGACAAATGGATATTTATCATGAAAAAAATTATATCCTTTCTCTAAGATTGTTTTATCAGTTGTTATCCCAAAGAAGCAGGATCCTGTACCTGACATTGAAAATCCATCGAATCCTACTTCTTTTGACAGTTGTACACCTAACTTATATTCATTTATTAAACGGTTATCTGTTTTGATAAAGCAATTATGCAAATGGCTTCCTACATCTTTCGGTGAGTTTTGGAGAGCATCTAATAACGGATTTGAATCGACATTTTCATATTTTGTATGATCTAATTTATAAAAAGCATTTTGGGTACTAATTCCAAAATCAGGTTTGATTAGTAAGAAATGTAATGTTGATTTTGGATTTATTATTTCACAAACATTGGTCTTATCGTTTATATATACACATTTTTGAAAATAGCATAATGGAACATCCCAGCCTAATAATCTTCCTAAATAAAATATAGAATTGTATGAGAGGTTTAATTTATATGTATCATTAAAAAAATGCATTAAACATGCAGCATCTGCACTTTCGCCTCCTAAACCAGAGTATGTAGGAATTTTTTTATACAGATGAATTTTTATACCATCCAGAATCTTGAATTCATTTTGAAATAATTTTACACATTTGTACAAGATATTATTTTCTTTTTTAGGTATTTGTGTATCAGAACATTCTATTATTATATCCGAAGAATTATGGATAACTTCTATTTCTAATGTATCGCATAATGTTATTGGCAGCATAATGCTCTCAATGCTATGATAACCATTAAAATATTTTCCATGAACATTTAATAGTATATTAAGTTTTGCGTAAGCATTTTTTATCATAAAATATTTTCCTCGTCTTTATTTAATAATGTCTTTACTGAAATAACACAATCAATAGATAACTTCTTATTATCCACTCAAATACCGATATTGGAGGAAATTTAATAGTACAGTTATTAGAAAAATCTTGAAGTAAATACTGAGAGATTTCTATAATTGATTAGATATATTCATATTTTTGCGAGGATGCTTAGTTGCCAATATGTTTTTTTGCTTCGACATAGTTACATGTGTATATATTTCAGTTACATTTATTGAACTATGACCAAGCATTGTTTGGATATAGCGGATATCAACATCCTCTTCAAGTAGCTGTGTAGCAAAAGTGTGACGGAACATATGTGGAGTAATATGTTGGTGGATATTGGCAATCCGGCAATATTTTTTAATCATTTCTCTTACTGATTGGTCGGATAAGCATTTTCCGAGGTTATTTACAAAGAAATATCCGCAATCGAGTATCTGAGAGTAGTATTCTTTTTGATATTTGTTAAGTATAGTGATAACCTGTGGGTCACATATATGTATTAGGCGTTCTTTTGATCCTTTTCCGTTTATAAGTATAACGTTATTTTCTAAATCTATATTTTCATATGGTATTGTGCAGAGTTCAGAAATTCGGATACCTGTTGCAAAAAGGACTTCGAAAACGGCTATATCTCGGATAGAACTTCTTTTCTTACAGATACTTGTAGCAGTGTGATGTTGTTTATATGCAGTATTGAGTAATGTTTCTATTGTATGCAGAGGTATTGTTTTAGGCAGAGTAATAGGTTCACGAAATTTTATTTGCAGCTTATTAAAAGGATTTTGTATAATAAAATCTTTGTATTCAAGGTAATGGAAGAAGGCTTTTAAAGAAGCTAGTTTGCGTTTTACGGTCTTTGGGGCATATTGCTGATGAAGTTTTGTAATGTATGATTCTATAATAGCCGATGTAAGATAAGAGATTTCTGATTCTGAAATTTGTTCAGAAAATTGGCGAAGATCAATTTTATATGCTTTTAATGTCTTTTTATCAAGACGTTTTTGAGTTTCACAATATTTAATATAGTTTTTTATAAAAATGTCTAAAGTAGTCATAATGTTTTCTCCTTGGTATTATTTGATAAAAAAAATATAACGCATATTTATTTGAAAGTATATAAATTGACAAATTAATAAAATATTTTATATTAAAAAATATATGAACGCCAAAAATAAGCAAAAAATGTCGTTTCGTGTATATAGTATTGCAATTTTGAAACATCTAAATATAATTGTTGATAAATAAATCATTTTTAAAATGTATTTTAAAATACGGAAAGAAGGTAAATATGAAGAAATTTATTGGAACTTTATTATGTGTTATAATGATTTTAGGAAATGTTCCGGCGCAGGCGGCAACGGCTAGTCCGTTAGTAAATTCTGGAGAAGCACGGATGAAAATTGCAAATTGTCGAGCATGTGGTCATACTGTTGCTAGTTATGGTGTAGATCAGTTTTATTCTACAGTAAGTCATTATGCAACTGCTGGTGAAAAATGTGAAGGTTGTGGAAAAATAGTTCAAAAGGGAACTCAGCATTGGTATTATACTGTAGTTAAATTATACTATTACAGATGTGATGATTCATGTTGCAGAAATAAGAGTCTTAATTCGAGAATATTTACTTACCCATACTATGATACAACACCATATGGACATGAGATACAGAAAACATCAAACTAATAGGAGTGGTCGGCTATGATAAATGGTGTAAGATCAAATATTCCAATGCCATATGCTTCTGCCTATAAGACGAAAGCAGAAACAGTCAAAACAGATACTGGATTTCAAACCAACAAAATAGATTCCGAATTTCAAGTAGACAAAACAAGTGATGAATACAAATCAATAATGAAATTATATGATGATATCTGTAAAGATTATCCGGATGTTTCATTTAGGCTTGATGATAGGGAAACAAGTAATGCATATCAGAAAAAATATGGCACCGAATGTATGGCATATCTTGGATATGGCAACAGCATGAATCAGGTAGGAGATAATTTTGGAGAATTAAGCCAGAAAAGTGTTGAAATTGATGTTCAAATACTTAAAAAATGTCTTTCTGATCCTGATTATAAGAAAGCATTTATGTCGCAGCTTGATAGCAGTATTAATGGATATCAGCAGTGGATAAATACAGCGCGGGATCTTAATGCATCGAATATGTGCATTGGATTTTTGGATGTTGGAGATGGAGTAGCTATGTATAGTGCATGTGCTAACGTTCCATTTGTTACAGAAGCTGAAATCAGGCAGAGGTATGGAAAAAGCGAAGCATATGCCCAGAATATGATCATACAAAAATCCAAAGAGATACAGAATGAACTTACAGAAGATTATATGAATACGTTATCCGAACATAATAAGACCCTTCATAATAAACTTCTGACAGACCCTTCAAAGGATTTATATGAAAAAGTAAGATCTTCGGCATATGAAAGCCAAAGCAGGATATATAAAAAAAGTGCAGTTGAAGCTGTGGATGCGGATGATGAGGTTTCCGAGGAGAAGCTGCAGGGTATCGGATTAACCAGTTTTGGGATATCTGATGCAGAAAGCAGACTGGTTCTTGCTTCATATGTGAAAGATTCAGGTGAAGATGATCCGGTTGTGCAGATTGCCTATGGGCAGGGGGATGACAGAAAAGTATATCATATACATGTAAATGATGTGGATATTTCAAATGCTTCAGATATGGAAATGTTTGCGCTGCTGTCCTATGAAGGATATAAAGGCAGAACAGCTCCGGGTGCAATAAATAATTATTCTGCCTACAAAACTTTGAAAGCATGCGGAGGATATGAAATGGGTTCGGCAGATGAAAATTGTTTTGTGGATGAAAAGATCAATGTAAAACATTTAATGCAGAAGATCTATGATTCGCTTAAAGATCATAAAACAGCAGAGGAAGAAAAAAGCTTTGAAGAATGTGATTATCTGCGCTGGCTGATAACAAACAGAAAAAAACTTTAACACTTTAAATGAAAAAAGTACTTGCGTATGTCTGATAAAAGAGTTATCATATATAAAACGAAACACTTAGGAGGATTTACAATGGAAAAGCGTATTTCAGGTCACACAGGCTTATTAGCACTTATTGGATCACCGGTTGGTCATTCGGGTTCGCCGGAAATGTATAACTATAGTTTTCAGAAGCTTGGTCTGGATTATGCATATGTAGCTTTTGATATAAAAGAGGATAAAGTTAAAGATGCCATAAATGCAATGAAAACATTCAATATGCGTGGATGTAATGTCACAATGCCTGATAAAGTTGAGGCTGCAAAATATATGGATGAGCTTTCACCGGCAGCACAGATCATCGGTGCGGTAAACACTATCGTGAATGATGATGGAAAACTTACAGGATACATCACAGATGGTGAGGGTTTTGTAAATAACTTAAAAGATCATGGCATAGATATAAAAGGCAGAAAGATCACTGTAGCCGGAGGCGGCGGTGCTGCTACAGCTATCCAGGTACAGTGTGCACTTGGTGGAGCAAGAGAGATCACAATATTCAACAAAAAGGATGATTTCTTTGAAAGAACACTTGAGACTGCAGAAAAGATCAGAAAAGCTGTTCCGGAATGTGTAGTCAATGTATACGACATAGATGATGTCGCAAAAATGACAGAAGAAATCAAGTCAAGCGATATATTTGCCAACGCAACTATCGTGGGAATGAAACCACTTGATGATCAAAGCGTAGTAAAGGATACATCTGCTTTCCGTCCGGGACTTGTAGTAGCGGATGCTGTATACAATCCACAGGAGACAAAGCTTTTAAGAGAAGCAAAGGAGGCAGGATGTACCTGTATCGGAGGCAAGGGAATGCTTTTATGGCAGGGAGTTGCCGCATTCAAGCTTTACACAGGACAGGATATGCCTGTAGATGAAGTAAAAGAATTATATTTCAAATAATTAAAAAATACAGATGCGTTCAAAGAATGCAGATAATTTTAAAGAAAATAACTTCAAGTAAACATGCCGGAAATTCACATCATATGAATTTCCGGCATGTTTTTTGCTCTACATAAAAAGCAGACGCAGTTTATTTTTAAAGGGATAATGTCATTATTTTTATATATTAAAGGAAATCGTGACGGGCAAGCACGTTTATGATATTTCTTCCTTCTTCTGTACCTTCGATGATCCTGCGGGCACGTTTGCTGTCTCCGATATTTACAATCTCAACGTTTGTGTCGATGAATGCATCTTCGATTTCGCTTAGAACAGGTGTGTTTGCTCTCATACCAAGGCAGATAAATCCATGATCAAATGGGATCTCCTCAATCTCACCCTCTGGATTCTTTACGATGAAACGATCGTTTTTAACTTCCTGAAGGGCTGTATTTGTCATCTGTTTTACACCGTATTTAGCCATTTTAGCATTTGTATCGCATTTTGTGACAGGGTCAAGTCCGTTTCCAATCATTGGAAGCATCTCAACCATTGTAACCTCAGCGCCTCTTTCTGTGAAGAATTCCATAACATCAAGACCTACGGCACCACCACCAATGATGGCAACCTTCTGTCCTTTCATATCCTCAGGATACTCGTTGATGCGCTCTATCATCTTAAGGACTGTTGCTACATTTGTACCATCCTTGTCAACAAGGTCATGAAGACCTGGGATAGGTGGAAGGGTAGGTACAGAACCTGTTGCGTTTACAATTATATCTGGATTTAATCCTTTAACCATGTCAGCTGCTGCTGATGTATTTTTGAAGATGAATAAGTTGTGAAGCTTGCTTGCACGGTGGATCATGTAGTTAGGGAAATCCGCAAGACGCTTCTTATCAGGAATCTTAGAGATAACTGATGCAAGTCCGCCAAGTTCGGCTTTCTTCTCAATGAGGAAGGTTGTACATCCAACCTCTGCTGCTGTACAGGCTGCCTCAAGACCTGCTGTACCGCCACCGATCACAACAACGTTGCAAGGCTTGTTTACCTTTTTCTTCATGTAATCCTCACCGCTGTTTACGGCCGGTTTTACTGTACAACGGATTGGCTGGTTAAGACCGATACGGTGTCCTGCACATCCGATGTTACATGAGATACATTTTCTGATATCACACTCGTTGCCGAACTCTACTTTATTAACCCACTCAGGATCAGCGATAAGTCCACGTCCCATACCTATAAAATCAGCATCTCCTCTTGCAAGGATATCCTCAGCTACTTTAGGATCACGGATATTTCCAACAGTGATACATGGCTTGCCGTATTTCTCCTTAACGGCTTTTGCCATGTATGAGCGCCATCCGTCTGGGAGATAGTTGGCATCAATCTGGTACTGGATTGATCCGTTAAGACCTGCAGATACGTCGAATACATCCACTTCTTTCTCGAAATACTGTAAGTACTCAAGTGTATCCTCAAGAGTGTTTCCGCCTTCCATAAGTTCGTCAGCACTGATGCGGACGAAGATAGGGAAGAATAGTCCAACCTGTTTACGGACTTCCTCGATAACTAATTTTGCAAATCTTGCACGGTTCTCAGCAGAACCACCGAATTCATCAGTTCTCTTGTTTGTGATAGGTGAAAGGAACTGGCTGATAAGGTAAGAATGTCCTGCGTGGATCTCAACAGCATCGAAACCACAGATCTGTGCACGTTTGGCTGCCTCACCGTATTTCTTTACGATGTGCATGATCTCGTCCCTGGTGAGTGGGCGTGGTATATCTCCGCCTGCCTTTGAAGGAATATCTGATGCAGAAACAGGCTGCATTCCTATACGTGAGCTCATTGCAGAAGCACCTGCGTGGTTGAGCTGCACAGCGATACATGCGCCATGCTTATGAACGCTCTCACAGAGCTTGAAAAGTCTCGGAATATAGTTGTCAAGGTCGATACGAAGCTGTGTGGTTCCGTTAGAACCCTGTGGAGAGTCAACACTGGCATTCTCAACGATAAGCATACCTGTGCCTCCCTTTGCTCTCTGCTCATAGTAATTGATGTGAAGAAAACTCATTTCACCATTCTGCTCACCATAGTTAGTTCCCATAGGTGTCATGACGATTCTGTTTTTAACTGTCATTCTGCGTACTGTAAGTGGCTCGAAAATATGTGGATACTTGTTTCTCATGATATTTAATCTCCTTAATCTGAATATTGGTGTAATAGTCTGGCACAAAATAAAAAATATGATGTGCTGATAACACAACATGAGATTGTTAGTGATTGCTCTAGTGTAAATACGATTAGTTATTGTGGGCATATGTTAAAATGTTATTTTTTTAACAAACGAGAAGATGGTATAACCATCTCTTTATCTTCAAGTTACTATCAAATTATCAAAAAGTCCAATTCATATTTTGGCGTGAATTCATAGATAATATCTATTGATTGCCGTCTGAAATATTGTTATCATTATATATATGAAGGGGGTACTATGAATTTAAATCAGCTGGAATACTTCAGGACGCTTGCCCATGAGGAACATTACACAAGAGCGGCACAGATGCTTTCGATCACGCAGCCATCACTTTCACATGCAATAGCGCAGCTTGAGCAGGAGCTTGGAACAAGGCTCTTTGAGAAAAAGGGACGTAATATAGTATTGACCAGATATGGAAAAATATTTCTGCCATATGTGGAAGATGCACTTAAAATATTGGATGACGGTGTACAAAGAACACGCGAACTTAACGGAAGCAAGGAGGGAATGATCAACCTTGCGTATATATATACAATGGGAAGTGATTTTACACCGCGCATGGTGCGCAAATTCATAGATATATTTCCAGATTATAAAATTGACTTTCATTTTACTGTAGGAACTACGGGTGAGATACTTGATGGACTTAAAAGTGATCAATATGACATCGTCTTTTCATCATTTCAGGATGGTGAGCCGGATATAGATTTCAAAAAGATAGGCAGACAGAAGCTTGTCGTTGCAGTGCCGCAGGATCATCCGCTTGCGATAAAAGACAGTGTTGATCTGCGTGACACGATAGAATATCCGCAGATATATTTTTCAAAGGGCAGCGGTCTGCGCCCGGTGGTAGATTCTATGTTTGAAAAAATTGACCAGTTTCCGAAGGTCGCATTTGAGATGGAAGAAGATTCAAGCATGGCAGGACTTGTGGCACAGGGATTTGGAATCGCTGTCATGCCGGATATTCCGATATTAAGGGCACTGGGGCTAAAAACGCTTGATATTTATAATCCGTTTTATGAGCGTTCGGTATATATTGCGACACTAAAAAAACATTATCTTTCACCTGTCGCAAAGGCATTTATACAATTTGTATGTGAGGAAACAAAATGAAATATTACGAAGTGATTGGAGGAATATATAAACAGATAAACTATATTCTTTTGCTAAATCTGTATTGTATGTATTTATCATAATATTCAACCGCTTTAGCAAAATCCCTATTTTTCTTAAGCACATCTGTAAGCAGTTTGAAGGATACTTCAACATCACTTGAATCCCCATTTAAAAGTGCTGTAGAAAACAGATCAATTAACATCTGTTCATTTGGGGTATCTGATTTTAAGCTGATCAGCATACGGATAAAATCTGCAGGAAAACTGTGGTCGCTATCTGATAATTTATAATGTCTGCAGTAGGTTAAAGCTTCATCTGTATTTCCGAGCATATAATTTGAAAACGCAAGTTGATAACATACAAAATTATGGTTTGTCTCGGAAATATTTTCGTTAAACAGTGAAATAGCTGTAGCTTGACATTTGTTGTAATCTCCCATAATAAGGAAATTTGTTGCAGAGTTTATTACTGCGGCATATCTTATCTGTTTTTCTATATCATTATCTGGCTGGGCAACGGATATGATGCGTTCAAGGTATTCCTGACTTAAAGATATATCACCTAATTTGCTGTAAGTTATCGCATAGGCTAATTCCGCAGATAATGAAAAACGGCGGAAATAATTTGCGGAAGCTGCTTGGATCACTTCCTTGTATGCTGACAGGGCTTTGAACAGATCATTATTTTTTTCATGGTATTCTGCGAGGTCAAAAAGTAAAATACAATATAAACCGCAGTAAGAAGGCTGTGTATGTGTAGAGGAATGATATGATAATCCCTGGGTTATATAGAACATCGTATTCTTCGAATCTGTTTTTTCGAGGCATGTTAAATTTAACATTTCAAGTTTGGGATTTTTGAAATGTCGAATAAAAACCGGCTTATCCGCTTTTTTTATAAAGATATCTTTTAATAAAATTGCAGTCTGGTAATAATCGTAAGCATAAGAATATCTGTAGGTATTACATATCAGCAGTTCTAAAGAGGAGAGCATTGAATCTCTGTCAAAATTCATGTATGCATTAATTATATTGTTTATCAAATCATCAGCACGTCTTATCAATTCAATATCAGGATCAAAATGTATATTTAAAACGTTAAATACAGAGTGGACAGTCGAATATGGAAGACTCTTTTTGCCACGTTCAAGTTCCGATAAAAATTGTTGCGAAATGCCGGATAATGAGGCTATAACAGAGGCACTTTTCTTCTGGGCTTTCCGCTCATCGCGTATTAAATTTCCTATAATAGTTATTTTGTATTCATCATCTATAAGTTTTTCCATATGTGTTTCTCCGATTATACGGCCGTAAAAAAATAAATGTTTTATTTTATAATAATTTTGTGACAGATATATTGTATATAAAGGAGATTTGTTATGCAAGAAGTAAAAACGGATGATTATTTTAAAAAAATTGTAAATGTGGCAGTAAAAGAAAATTTACTTCAAATGGATCCACAGTGTCCATTAGGGTATGGAGAAAAAATATGCTAGAGATATTAAAATATAATAGAAATGTCAGGGTTATTTCTGCCGCAAATTTTATAAACAGACTGGGAGACAGCGTAGAAACGATAGCATATACATATCTTTTATACCTTCTGACAGGAAGTTCGGCGGTAAGTGCTTTGGGGCTGTGTATAAATCTTCTGCCATCAGTAATTATCCAACCGCTGGTAAGTCCGTTTGTGGAAAGATGCAGTAAGAAAAGGATAATGGTATGGACAGATTATATAAGAGGATTGCTTACACTTATAATAGTTTTTGAAAGTTGTAAAGGAAGTATAAGTTATAGCTTATTGATGTTCGTAAACTTTTTATCATCGTCTGTTGAATGTATAAGGATTCCGGCAGGAATGTCCATAGTGCCACAGATATGCAGGGCGCAGGAATATGACAGTCAGGCATCACTGTCATCATTGATTTCATCGGTTACTATGATTTGTGGAACGCTTTTAGGCAGTGTACTTTTAGGCGTAGCGGATATGTCGGTCATATATATGTTGGACAGTGTTTCGTTTGTTTTAAGTGGAAGTATACTTATGGCTTTACAGATAAAAGAAACAGAGGTTATAGATCAAAAGAATGATGAGAAATATTTTCAGTCACTGATTGGTGGACTGAAGTATCTTAAGACCAATAAAGTACTTGTGGGACTTGTGATTTTGTGTGCAGTAAATAATATATTAGATGCTCCGTTTTCAGCTTTGCAGGCACCGATAATAAATGGAATCCTTGGAGGCGGTGTTGGATTTCTTTCTATAATTTCCGTATCGGGAACGATAGGAATGATAGCAGGTTCATTACTGTATGAGATATTTTATAAGAAATTTGGTAGAAAAATATTGTATATTTCAATATTATCGTATGCTTTTCTGTATTTAAGTATAATAATGCTTGCAGAACTGGATAATGAAACTGTAATAATTGCTGTCTTTAGTTTTATAAACATATTTTGTGTTATAATTCAGGTATGGCTATCTATATTTATAAACAGTAACTTTATAAAAAATGTTACACCTGAATATATTGGAAGATCATCGGCGATATTTGGAGCAGTTGCATCTGCCACTATGCCGATATGCAGCTTCATACTTGCGATGGTAGTTGACGTTACCGGAATATATGCAATCTTAAAAACAGCTATATCAGCAGCAGTTATTGCAACTGTAATATTATTTGCTAAAATTTCCACACACACCGGACGGCATCTATAGCAAATAGAGTGTGGGAAATTCACAATAAAATATCCATATATCAGCCATGCTGTTTTACAAATTCGATGAATCTCTGGACTGCCGGAAGCTGGTATTTGCCGCGGATATATCCCATATATACAGTATGTGAGAATGATTCGTTTGACACAAGTGGGCGGATACATATATCGTCACGGTATATTGTATCGACGTCCGCAACGAGCGCAATGCCAAAACCATGCGCAACGAGTGAGGCAATTCCGTTTTCATCTGGCGATTCACATATAAAGTTCGGGGATACGTCATGTTTTTTGAAGAAACTCCTCGTATATTTTCCAAGTCCCGAGTGCCTTGCATATCCAAGAACAGGGCAATCTGCAAAATCTGTTGCAGACAAAGCTTCTTTATGGCACAGGGGATGGACTGTCGGAAGGATGGCAACGATCTCCTGCTGTATAATAGGAACAAACTCTATGTTTGGCTCACTTGCAGAGTATGAGCCAAATATCAGATCATACGATCCTTTCTTTAATCCTTCGACATTCGCCGAAGTTATATCCTGATGAAAATTAAATGTTATATTCTTGTTTTCTGAAATGGCAAGAAATGAACGGACAAGCTGCGGTATATACTCCCTTGCAAGAGGAGAAACATATGCGATATCAATGTGCCCGCCGTCTGTTGCAAGCTGGTGCATTTTCAGTTCTGCACGTTTTACGTCGTCTAGTATCTGTGTGACATGCTCTAAAAAAATTTTACCAGCCTTTGTGAGCACAACGTTTCGTCCACTCTTTTCAAATAATGTAATTCCGAGTTCGTCTTCCAAAGCTGTTATGGAACGGCTGAGTGACGGCTGCGAAATATTCAGTTTTTCTGCTGCCTGATTAAAGTGCTGCAGCATTGCCGCTTGATAGAAATAGTTTAATTGATTAAGTGTCATGCATGAATCCTCATTAAATAATAAAAAATATCTATAAGTTACAAAAATGAACGCTGTATTTGTGTATATTATACCCTAATTGATAGCAAAAAGCTATTAATAACGCACAAAAGAAGCATTGGATGTATTAAAAATTCTATTGTATAATATCAGTATCAGAGGTTGTTAAGTTTTTAACGAAGTGGGCAGACGATGTTAAGAACAAAAGACATAGTAAAAACAAAAGGTATAGTAAAGTTTAAAGGAGATCATAATTATGTCAGAGAGAATCACAGGACACACAGAACTTATCGGACTTATGGCTTATCCGATCAGACATTCAAGTTCACCGGCAATGCACAACGAGGCATTTGCATATTTAGGACTTGATTATGCATATCTTGCATTCGAGGTTGACAACGAGACACTTGAGGATGCTGTAAAAGGAATCCGTGCATTGAAACTTGTAGGATCAAACGTATCAATGCCTAATAAAACAGTTGTAGGACAGTATCTGGATAAGCTTTCACCTGCAGCAGAGCTTTGCGGAGCTGTAAATACGATTGTAAATGAGAACGGAGTTCTCACAGGACACATCACAGATGGTATCGGCTTTATGCAGGCACTCAAGGATAACGACATCAATGTTATCGGAAAGAAAATGACGATCGCAGGAGCCGGCGGAGCTGCTACAGCTATCGAGATTCAGGCTGCTCTTGACGGAGTAAAAGAAATCTCAATCTTCAACATCCATGACAAGTTCTGGGCAAACGCTGAGGAGACAGTTAGAAAGATCAACGAGAGAACAGGCTGCAAGGCTACTCTTTATGACCTTGATGACAAAGAGAAATTAAGAGAAGAGATGGCTGATTCATTTATCTTCGTAAATGGAACAGGTGTTGGCATGAAGCCGCTTGAGGGAATGTCTGTAGTACCTGACAAATCATTCTTCCGTCCTGAGCTTATCGTAATCGATGTACCTTACTCTCCACTTGAGACAAAGATGCGTTCTATGGCAAAAGAGGTGGGCTGCAAGACAATGAACGGTCTTGGAATGATGCTTTTCCAGGGAGCAGCAGCGTTCAAGCTCTGGACAGGCCAGGATATGCCGATCGAGCATATGAAAGAAGTATTAAACATCAGATATGATGATTGATCAGGATATAACAGAGTATAAACATGATTGAAGAATGCGGTCGTGAAGAAATTAATCGGTCGCAGAAATTACATTGGATTATTTTAACACAAATCAAGGAGAACACTGATGAATAAAAAATATTTACCTAGCGCATTAATCCTTTACTTAAACTACTTTATACACGGAGTTGGCTGTTCAATACTTGGACAGGCAGTGATAAAAGAAGCTCTCGCAGCATCATGGGGAGTACAGGTTATGGCTATAACAGCTATCTCTGCTGCACTCGGACTCGGACGTCTTATCGCACTTCCGTTTGCAGGACCACTTTCAGATAAGCTTGGACGCCGTATCTCAACAGCTATCGGAAGCGGATCATATGCTATTTACCTTATAGGACTTGCACTCGCATTTAATGCCGGAACAAATGGCGGATATCAGATCGCATATATCTGTGCTATAGTCGGCGGTATTGCAAACTCATTCCTCGATACTGGAATTTACCCTGCTGTATCAGAGATCATTTACAAGGCACCGGGCGTTGCAACAATGGGAATCAAATTCTTCATCGCCATCGCACAGATGCTTTTACCATTCGTACTTGGCATGACAGTTGCTACAACAGCAGCAGGACTTACATCATATAATACACTTTTCTTCGGATGCGGAATCATTTACATCGTACTTTTAGTACTCGTAATGATATTCCCGCTTCCTGATACAGATGCAAAGGCTGAAGGAAAGAAAGAAGGACTTATCGCAAGCCTTAAACACACACATTTTTCTGTAGAGTCGATCGCAATGATCATCATTGGATTTACATGTACAGGAACATTCCAGTTATGGCTTAACTGTGCACAGAATTTTGCAAAAGAAAACGTAGGCTGGGCTGACCCGTCAGTTATGCAGTCATACTACTCAGCAGGAACCATGATAGCTCTTATCGTGACTGCACTTTTAACAAGAAAAATCAAGGACGTCAGATTTATCCTTGTTTACCCGGTGATCTGTCTTGCAACAATGATTGTAGTATTAGTCGGACAGACAAAGCCACTTATGATCGCAGGCGCATTCATAATCGGATGGGCAGGAGCAGGCGGACTTTTACAGATCGTAACATCTGTATGTAATATGCTTTTCCCTAAGATCAAGGGAACTGTGACAGCACTTGTTATGATCGCTTCATCACTTTGTAACTACACGATACTTACAGCAGCATCAAAGATGCAGCCATCGCAGGTTATGATAATGAACATCGTGCTTACAGCTGTAGGAGTTTTACTTGGATTATTTGTAAATCTTCGTTATACTAAGATGATAGAATTGTCAAAAGAAGATTAATGTGTAGTAATTTGTTTACAATAGTAAAAGAAAGGCAGATATCATGAATACAATTAAGGTAAGAGATATAGAAATCGGTGCAGGCGCACCAAAGATCATTGTTCCTATCGTAGGTGTTACAAAAAACGACATCATCGAAGAGGCAAAGACATTTGATTCTATTCCTGTAGATGTTGTAGAGTGGCGTGTTGACTGGTTCGAGAACGTATTCGAGTTTGACAAGGTTGAGGAAGTATTAAAGGAGCTTCGTGATGCTCTCGGAAATATTCCAATCCTTATGACATTCCGTACTTCAAAAGAGGGCGGCGAGAAAGCAATCGAGCCTGAGGCTTATGCAGAACTTAATATCAAGGCAGCACAGACAGGCTATGTTGATTTCGTAGACGTAGAGATCTTCACAGGTGATGAGATCGTAAAGAAGATCATCGATGGAGTACATGCTGCAGGCGTTAAGGTAGTAGCATCTAACCATGACTTCTTTAAGACACCTGCAAAATCAGATATAATCTATCGTCTCAGAAAGATGCAGGATATGGGAGCAGATATCCCTAAGATCGCAGTTATGCCACAGAATAAGCGTGACGTACTCACACTTCTTTCTGCTACAGAGGAAATGGTTACAGACTATGCTGACAGACCTATCATCACAATGTCTATGGCAGGAACAGGTGTTATAAGCCGTCTCTGCGGCGAAGTATTCGGATCTTCAATGACATTCGGTGCGGCTAAAAAAGCCTCAGCGCCTGGTCAGATGGGAGTTGAGGATCTTGCGACTGTACTGGGATTACTCCATAAAAGTATGTAAAAAAAGGCTCCATAACTATATAAGATGGTTGTGGAGCTTTTTCATAAAGAGCTTGCAAAGAATATAAAGGCAGGGTTTGTGTTTTTTGGAAACTATTTAACAAACAGAAGGGAAGGTAGAAATGAAAAAAGCAATTCATTGGCTGGATGAGTATTTTGAAGAATTTCTTATGGTGCTTTTTTTAGCAGCTATGACAATCATAATGGGAATACAGGTTTTTTCGAGGTATATACTTGGAATATCACTCTCATGGTCGGAGGAGATAACAAGATATCTTTTTATATGGTCAGCATTTTTAAGCGTCAGCCTATGTACAAAAAAATGTATATCAATAAAGATCGATCAGTTTATACAACTGTTTCCTAAGCGTGGGAAATCATTATTTAAGCTGCTGAACCTGACCATCGAGTTTATATTTTTTGTGTATCTCATACCATTTTCATTCATTTATTTAAGATCAACGGTAGAAAGCGGACAGGTAAGCCCTGCGATGGGGCTTCCTATGTACTATGTGCAGTCTGCACCGTTTATATGCTTTATAATAACAGCATTCCGGATTGCGCAAAGATGGGTCGGCGAATGGAAAATAGTATTAAATAAGGAAAATAAACCTCTCGAGGAAGGAAATATTGCCTCAGTAATAGAAGAGGCGGTTCTGGAGGACACATACAGGGAAAAAGAACTCGCAGAGGAAATAGAAGATATACAAAATGTGACTAAGGATAGAAAGGAGAAATAGATGTCAGCAGTAGTAGTATTTATTTTATTTGTTATATGTCTGATAATCGCTATTCCTGTGTCTATTTCGCTTGGAATAGTGTCCGTGCTGCCGGGAGCATTTGATCCATCATTTACGGCGAGTGCAAGCTATGTTGTCCGTTCGATGCTTGGCGGGATAGATAGTTTTCCACTTCTTGCGGTACCTATGTTTGTGCTTGCAGGAATTGTCATGGCGCACGGAAAGATATCAGAAAAGCTATTTGACGTGTTCGTATATTTCATAGGAAAACGTACAGCCGGAATCCCATGTGCTGTAATAATAACATGCCTGTTTTACGGTGCTATCTCGGGATCGGCACCTGCAACTGTTGCAGCAGTCGGAAGCATGACGATACCTCTTCTTATTGAACTGGGATACAAAAAAGATTTCGCAACAGCTATCGTGGCGGTTGCAGGAGGACTCGGAGTTATAATCCCGCCAAGTATACCGTTTATCATGTATGCTATGGCAACAGGTGAATCAGTAAGTGATCTGTTTCTTGCAGGCATTGTCCCTGGAATAATGATAGGTGCACTTCTTATGTTTTATGCATTTTATCACTGTAAGAGATACGGTGAGGACAAGGAAAAAATAAATGCCCGCGTAAACGGATTACGTCAAAAAGGATTACTAAATATTTTAAAAGAAAGTATATGGGCGCTTTTAAGTCCTGTGATAGTGCTTGGATGTATTTACGCCGGGATTGCCTCACCTACAGAGGCCGCAGTTATTTCTGTATTTTATGCCCTGTTTGTAAGTATTTTTATTTATAGATCAATAAAAGTAAAAGAAATATGGGGAATAATGGTTGAAGCCATGAAAACATATGCGCCGATACTTTTTATTCTTGCAGCGTCGACAGCGTTTTCACGGGTGCTTACACTTATGCAGGTACCGCAGGCGGTCAGCGGATGGATACTAGGACATTTCAGCAACGAGATAATCCTTCTTGTTGTTATAAATATTTTCCTTTTAATAGTAGGAATGGTAATGGATACAACACCGGCGATACTTATATTAAGCCCTATCCTCATGCCTATTGTACAAAGCATCGGTATGGATCCGGTACATTTTGGTGTTATCATAATAGTAAACCTTGCAATTGGATTTATCACACCGCCAATAGGTGTAAATCTTTTTGTGGCAAGTTCACTGACGGATGTTCCGGTGATGCACATAGCTAAAAAAGCAATGCCGATGATAGGATATTTTATTATCGCATTGCTGCTCATAACATTTATACCGGCGATCAGTTTATTTTTATTGTAGGATGGAGATGACATATGGGAAAATCTGATGTATTTGCAGGAAAAAACAAGGATAAGATAAAAAAGAAAATCATCTCAGTGATATTGGTGGCAGCAATGACCGGCGGACTTACAGCATGTGGCAGCAAAAGTACATCGGATGACGAGGTACAAAGATATGCATGGCCTCTTGGAAGCTCAAGTCCTGAGGATACTGTAACACAGATATATGCTGAAAAATTTGCAGATGAGGTTGACAGATTAAGCGATGGAAAAATGAAAATAAGCGTCTATCCAAACAGTGTATTAGGCGGTGACCGTGAACTTTTGGAATCATGCAAGGATGGAGATATTCCGTTTGTAGTACAGAATACGGCACCACAGGTTACATTTATGAAGGACACAGCTGTGTTTGACATGCCGGCGCTTTTCGAGACGATTGATGAAGTCAGGGAACATGTGGATAATCATGAGTTCATGGAGCTTATGCAGAAGGTATATAATGATGGCGGATATGAGCTTTTAGGCTATGCGGATCAGGGATTCCGTGTTATGACGACAAATAAAGAGGTCACAAAGCTCAGCGATTTTAAAGGACAGAAAATCCGTACAATGGAAAATTCTTATCATATGGCATATTGGAAAGCCATAGGAGCAAGCCCTACACCTATGACATTTTCGGAGGTGTATATAGGATTACAGCAGGGAACAATAGATGCACAGGAAAATCCGTATGAGGTTATAGTTTCTAATAAGCTGTATGAACAGCAGGATTATGTTGTCGAGACAAATCATCTGCCTCATCTGATATCGCTTATAGTCAGTGAGGAGTTTATGAATGGCCTTACAGATGAACAGCAGCAGATTATACGCACGGCTGCAGAGACAGCAAAGCAGTATGCCAGAGAGCAGTCGGACGAGCGGATTGCCTCAAAGATCAAGACCATCGAGGATAGCGGTACGCAGATAATCACATTAAGCGATGATGTACATGAGCAGATCCGTAGTGAATGTCAGCCGATATATGAGTCGATTGAGGAAAATGTATCATCTGATATAG
>SAMEA104315431__coassemble_665_pt1 | contig 21862 bp, 26 predicted proteins | sample SAMEA104315431__metabat2_low_PE_025 | metagenome-assembled genome bin SAMEA104315431 (sample SAMEA104315431) | gut metagenome | biome: Monkey gut; feature: monkey-associated habitat; material: faeces | place: China | collected 2013
TTCCGATATCGTTTATAAGCTGCTCATCAGTTTCATAAAATTTTCTGGTCTGCTTTATATTCTGTGGCACGATCATCTGCTGATACATCTGTGCCGGAGCAGGAATAGTGTATTTTGCAACAGTCTGTTCGTCCTCAAACTGCTTTAAAAATTTAAAATATTCCACAAATGGATGTGCTTTTGCTTTTATTTTTCCAACCAGATATGTTGCCTCAAGATCTGCCATTTCCCCATCAAACTGTACACCGCCGCCATCTTTTTCATGCGCAACGCCTTCAAATCCCCACATAAAGTCCAAATGCCAGAATTTTCTTCTGAATTCTCCATCTGTGATGGCATGGAAGCCAGCTTGTTTTTGTTTTTTAACGATCTCTGTTACACACTCATCTGTCACACGATCTAATTCATCCTGAGAGATTTTTCCTTCCTCAAATGCAGCCTTTGCTGCTTTTAGTTTTTCCGGTCTTAAAAAACTTCCTACTAAATCATAACGAAAAGGTGTCTTTAACGTACTCATTTACCTATAACCTCCTGCTTCTTATTTATCGGTTGTATCTTTGTCATGAGGTTATCCTATCATTAACTGTTTTATATGTATAATACCTTTTATATGAACTTTATTATAGAAAAAAACTATAGCAGCCCGGATTTGAAATTTTCTAAATCCAGGCTGTCCTTAATTTAATTTTATGATTAAAGGGGCAAAATACCTTTTGACCCTCATATAATTTTGTACTCCAAAACATAAGTGATTCTTGCGACTAAGTTTGTGATTTTGAAAGAATCTCACGAATATCTGCAAGCTGTTTCATAAGTGTGATATCAATTTTCTCCCCCTTAGCCTAAAACTGCACTTTACGTGCAGTCAAAGACTTTTTCGTCTAATTTTTTGATTTATGTTTATGGCTATTCTGACAGCGTCACTTAAAGTATTTATCCCTGCATTGTAAAGACTCTCGCCCTCCACATATGATGACACGATATACACCGTATTATTTTGTTTATATATGTTGTGGAAACTTGAAGTCACATTTGTAAGTCCGCTCGTATTATGCAGCTTATTAGATACATCAAAAGAAGGGATTGGGATTTTTCTGTAAAAAATTAGTGTATGAAGCCATAAACGTTCCTTTCATATAATAAATCCGCTACACCTGTTATCAGCATAGCGGATGGTATTATCGAACATTTTAAATTTACCTTGTAATAAATAAACCAACATAAAATAAAATTATCAGAACAACTATAACTGTTATAGTTCTTACTATTGCCTTCTTCATTACATCCCCCCTACTTATCATTTTCAAATTCTATATCATATTTTTCTTTATCATATCCCTGATACAAAAATTGTTTTATAATGTTCTTCCCATTTTCTTCTGCTTTATCATATAGTCCATTACTAATTGCGTCTTCCTGTGCCTGATCAGTAAGTTCTTTTAAAGCATCATTATGTTCTTCCATTGAAATTGGAGAAAATATATTATCATCTTCATGATAAAGTTTAAATGAATCCTTGTCTATATCACATGAGATTATTTCAACCTCCGGTAAATGCACACATATTTTACCTTTTTCGTTTTTTGCGCCATCTTTGACTGTATACCGAATCTTGGTAAAATCGTATCCAGCCTGAATATCCGTATCATATGAATATATTATTTCTGACTTCGTAAAAGGTATTGATTGACCGAATAACTTTCGATCTTTGCTCTCTGACTTTACAGTAGTACATCTTACCTCCTGCGTTGACAGCTTTCCTATATTTTCAAATGTAAGTTTTGTCGTCTTGCTTTCTGTGGAAAAATACTGCTTTGCCACAAAAGTACCGCCAGCTATAGCAATTATTACCATTATTATTACTATATATCTGATTTTAAATTTCTTTTTTTTCTCTTTTGTCATATGTAGATTATCCTCTGTTTATAATTTCAATCCGGTTATTTACTTTCTTATTTTCAGATATATGGTATCACTTCATTCTATATTCTACAACATAATTTTTGTTAAAATTTCCTGCTTCAAAAAGTCTTTGACTGCACGCAAAGTGCAGTTTTAAGCTGAAATAAACGTAAACACAAATCAAATAAAATACACGAGAGGAGTAATGAATATGAAATGTAAAAACTGTAATGCTACAATGGAAATTGATCCTTCAAAACAGGAAGCGGTCTGCCCATATTGTGGAGCCAAAGAGTTGATTTGCGACAGCGATGCTGTCGCCGTAGAAAAAATCAAGAGCAGTACTTTCAAGGAAATGGAATATGCTCATATGGAAAACCAGCGCCGGCAACAGGATCATATTGAAAAAGAGAAAGAAAGGCTTATATTAATGGGGCTTTTAGCAAATTTACTATTGCATTTATATTCGCCTGCCTTATAGCCGTTTTTGTTTCATTTTCCGATAAATATATTTTGTCTGGAATCATTGCAATTACTCAGACTGTGCTTTTTGCTGTATCATGGCTTATAGGCATGCAGCTTCTAAAGCATAATAAAAAATCATTGTACAGGGCTTTAGCTGTTTTGGGACTCATTCTTATAATACTGACGAAATGTCAGCAGCCGATGCCGCATATTTTTTGGAAGTAACCAGTCGCATAGAGCAAAAACTTATTAACGCATCTCTTTCTTAAATCAGACTAACTTGCTTTAAGTAGATTAATTTTCTTTTCCGTTATAAAACACATTTATCAAAATTGACTTTATAATCCCTGTGTCATTTTATAATCAATTAAAGACATAAGTGATTCCGAATCGAGTGCCAGCTGCTCACATTCCTCAACCCACTTCTCATATGCCTCGCTGGCTTCATCCTCTGGCTCCCTTGCCTCGAGTGCCTCCATCATCTTGTTGACTTCGGCAAACTCTGCCTTGATATCCTCCAGTAAAGAGTCTTTTGTTGATTTCATGTTTCCCTCCAAGTCATATTAATGTACTCTCGGCATCTTCTAAATGAAGAATTCTGAGATCGATTTTTGATATACAATGACATTTTCGCAGTGCGTACACGGTGTGTACGACGAGAAAATGGAAGCAGTATATCGGAAATATAGCCAGAATTATTCGTTTAAAGAAGATTCCGAGAGTACATATTATTATACTTACCTTTTAATTCTTCACTTAAAAATAATTATTCTGCTATACAAAGTGTGGTTCAAGCATCTCTAATTCTGCCACATCTATGCAGTTTGGAATACTGCCGTCAATTACATCTTTCTTGCACTCTGCGTAGTCAAACCACTTTACAGATTCGATTTCCTCCTTCTGCACGGTGATGTCCGCCTCGTCAACATCAAGCCACAACAGAAACACCTTACTTATCTGGTTGTCAAGAAATCTCTCTCCGTGAAAGATCTCATCCGCATGATGTCTGTGCAATCCGCAGTCGATAAGCTGTGACGGCTCTATAGTCAGACTCAGTTCTTCTTTAAGTTCCCTGAGCGCAGATGGAATATAGTCCACACCTGCCGGTATGTGTCCGGCACTTGATATGTCGTAGCACCCCGGAAAAGAGTCTTTTTCCATACACCTTTTCTGTAAAAGTATCTGTATGGAATCTCCGCAGTGTCTGACTATCCAGACATGTGCAGTCCTATGAAGTATATTGTTTCTGTGCGCTTCTCTCCGCTCAATGGTCTTTCCTGTCGGATTTCCCATCTCGTCAACTATATCAAAATATTCCATATGAGACTCCTTTCCCTGCTCAATAAAGTGCATTTTTTAAGATATATTATAGTCTTTTCTGATCGAAGTACTTATCCCGTAAATCAAGGATTTCCGGGATGGTTCGGCGGTCGCCGAACCTCGATTTAGCCAAATATGAAATTATGCAAGCACAATTTCATATTCGCCTTAAATCCTGTACTTCTCGTCGCTTACGTCCTATTCAATAGGTGCTCCTGCCGGCATTGGTTTCTCCGGTGTCATGAGTGCGAGATTTCCCTCGGCATCCTCTGCGCACAGCAACATTCCCTCTGATAAAACACCTGCAAGCTTAGCCGGTTTTAAGTTTACAAGAACCATTACCTTCTTGCCTACCATCTCCTCAGGAGAATAGTATTTTCTGATGCCTGATACTATCTGCTTTGTCTGATTTCCAATCTTCACCTGTGAGCATAACAGTTTCTTTGACTTCGGAACTGCCTCACATTTTACGATCTCACCTACCTGGAACTGAAGCTTTTCAAAATCATCAAACGTGATCTCATCCTTTGTGTCTACATCCATAGGCTCAAGCTCTGCGCCGTCTGTGGCATTTTCACCTGCACCACAGCCACATGCTGCCTTACCCTCGACTGCTGCAAGCTTAGCCTGCTCTGCCTCAAACTCTGCCTTCTGTGCTGCCTGAATTTTCTCTACCTCAGGCATAACATCCTCTGCCTTTAATCTGCCAAAAAGGATCTCAGGTTTATCTGTAACCTTTGCGCCGCTCTCATAAAGACCGAATTTATCAAGGTCATCGAAGTTACGGAGTGTTGTGTTAAGCTGTGCCACGATCTTTTCTGCTGTCTCAGGCAGGAATGAATGCAGAAGGCTTGCTCCGATCGTGATAGACTCTGTGAGGTTGTAAAGCACCTCTGCAAGACGATCCTGTTGTGCCTCATCCTTTGCAAGCACCCAAGGTGTTGTCTCGTCAATGTATTTGTTGCAACGGCGGAAAAGTGCAAATACCTCTGTGATGGCATCTGCCACACGAAGTCCCTCCATCTTCTTTGCCACTTTATCTCTTGTGCCTGTGACTATGGCCTTAAGGTCTGCATCAACGGCAGTCTGGTCTGCATCGCCTGTTGCGCCTGTGCTCTTTACAATGCCGTCAAAGTATTTATTGCTCATGGAAACTGTTCTGTTTACAAGGTTTCCAAGTATGTTTGCAAGGTCTGAGTTGAATCTCTCGATCACAAGATCCCATGTGATGATTCCGTCGTTCTCAAATGGCATCTCATGGAGTACAAAGTAACGTGTGGCATCTACACCGAAAAGTCTGACCATATCGTCTGCGTAGATAACATTTCCTTTTGACTTGCTCATCTTGTCACCGCCCTGGAGCAGCCATGGATGTCCGAATACCTGCTTAGGAAGCGGAAGATCAAGTGCCATAAGGAAAATAGGCCAGTAAATAGTGTGGAAACGCACGATATCTTTTCCGATAAGGTGCAGATCTGCAGGCCAGTTTTTCTTAAAAAGCTCTGATGATCCGTCAGGATCATAACCGATCTTTGTGATATAGTTTGTGAGGGCATCAAGCCATACATACACTACATGCTTTGGATCGAAGTCTACCGGGATTCCCCAGCTGAATGATGTTCTCGATACGCAAAGATCCTGAAGTCCCGGAAGCAGGAAGTTGTTCATCATCTCGTTTTTCCTTGAAACCGGCTGGATGAAATCTGGGTGTGTGTTGATATAGTCGATGAGTCTGTCTGCGTATTTGCTCATCTTGAAGAAGTATGCCTCTTCCTTTGCAGGCTGTACTTCACGTCCGCAGTCAGGACATTTCCCGTCTACAAGCTGTGACTCTGTCCAGAAAGACTCGCATGGTGTACAGTAAAGTCCCTCGTATGAACCCTTGTATATATCTCCCTGGTCGTAAAGCTTCTTGAAGATCTTCTTTACACATTTTTCATGGTCATCGTCTGTAGTACGGACAAAATTGTCATATGATGAGTTTACCATATCCCAGATTTTCTTTACCTCACCAGAAATCTGATCTACATACTCCTTCGGTGAAATCCCGGCTGCCTCAGCCTTTTCCTGGATCTTCTGTCCGTGCTCATCTGTTCCTGTCTGGAAGTATACATCATATCCCTCTGCTCTTTTGTATCTGGCGATTGCGTCGGCAAGGATGACCTCATATGTGTTTCCGATATGAGGCTTTCCTGATGTGTACGCAATGGCTGTAGTCATATAAAATTTGCCTTTGTCTGCCAATTTAGTTTCCTCCTTCTTTTATACGCTAAAAAACGCCTCCTTGAGAAAAAATCCCAAGAAGACGATTATATCGTGGTACCACTTCTGTTCACGCAGCTCCCATAATAATAAATGCATTGCTGCGCCTCTTTCCGCTATAACAGGCGGTTCCTGTCAGTATCTAGCCATTGGTTCGATACTGCTGCTCCAAAGCCATCTTCCTCTTACTTTAGGTCATCCCCTCTCAGCCTATGGGAATTTCTCTGTGGATCTGCCGCAAAAGTACTCTCTTTTTCATCGCTTTTATCTAACATATATCTAGGGTAGCATGGCATTTTTAAATTGTCAATGCTGTTTTTCTCATCACATATTTTTTACTTTTTCTTAATTGCTTTTCAACTTTTACGAAGTTATAATAAATTTGACTATAGAGCATACCTTAAATGGCACAATTGTCTTTGGTTGGAATGCTCTTTTTTCTATCCAGCCTGAAAAAGGAGATTATTATGAATCAGATTTTTTACGATGCCATCATGGAAAATCCTGTTATCGCTGCAGTAAAAGATGAAGATGGTGTCTTAAATTGTATGCAAAAAGATATAAACGTCGTGTTTGTCCTATTCGGAGAACTTACTACTATTTCAGACATCGTAGACCGTTTAAAATCGGCCGGGAAAATAGTTATCGTCCATCTCGACCTGATAGGAGGACTTGCTGTCAGAGAAGAATCCGTTTTATAAAGCAATATACAAAGGCCGACGGAATAATTTCGACAAAACCAGATATGATAAAATATGCCAAGGAATTAGGTCTTTATACTATATTCCGGATTTTTGTAATTGACTCAAAAGCTTTCAATGCAATAAGCCATCATGCAATAAGCTCTGCCGATCTTATAGAAATACTTCCTGGGATCATGCCGCGTATAATCCAAAAATTCTCCCAGAAAACCCATGTGCCAATAATCGCAGGTGGACTCATCTCTGAAAAAGAAGATGTTATAAATGCTCTTGACGCTGGTGCGATTGCCATTTCTTCTACTAACCAGCAAGTATGGAACATGTAAATACATTGTTTATCCACTTGACATAGTTTTCAAAACCACATATAATTACATTTGTAACCACATATTAAATATTTTATAAGGAAGTTGTTATGTTTGAGATAATTGTTGACTCTGCTGCAAATATTCCAGCAGATCTTGTAAAAAAATTCAAAATCAAGGTGCTTTCATTTGTAAACCTCGTAAATGGAAAAGAAGTTACATGTTTTGATCCTGATCTTTCAGAAGAAGAAGAGCGCCAGAAAGGCAAAGAATATTACGATGCTATCCGTTCGGGCGCAGAAGTAAAAACCGGACTTATCAGCAGTGGCATATTTGAAGATACTTTCCGTGAAATTTTAGAGCAGGATAAAGATATACTTTATTTTTCTCTCAGTAAAAATATAAGTGGAAATTATAATTCAGCAAGAATTGCCGCTGAAGAATTAATGGATTCCGGCGAATACAGCCACAAAATCCGCTTGATAGATTCTCTTAATGCTTCCTTGGCACAGGGAATACTTGCCATTTATGCAAGCGAAATGCGTGACAAAGGCATGTCATTTGATGATGTAGCTGATGAACTTGAAACATATCCAGCCCGCATGAATGGTGTGTTTACAGTAGGCGATCTCAAATATCTTTCACGAACAGGCCGTATAAGCGGAACCAGTGCTTTGATTGGAAATGTCCTGAGCATCAAACCTATTCTCCGTGGAAACAAAGACGGATATATTGTCCAGTACAAAAAATGCCGCGGTCGAAAATCTGCATTAAATGAACTTATATCCCTGGTTTGCGACAATATCGTAGATTCCGAAAACCAGATTATCGGTATCGCACATGCCGATGCATATGAAGATTCGCTTTATATAATGGAACAGATACAAAAACGCATAAAAGTACGCGACTTTATCAATACATCATATGATTTTTGTACCGGAAGCCATGTAGGCCCCGATACAATAGCATTATTTTTCATGGCAAAAGACCGTGAACTAAGTGGTAAATAAAACATACCGAAATTAATCATAAATTAACTTTGCAATGCATAATATACTACTAATCTTTTTGAAACTATTTAGTCAAACCCCACTCATCGGCATGATCCGAACTGAGTGGGGTTTTCTAAAATGTAATGACTTTACTTATAGCCACATCCACTGCGTCCCGGCATATCCTCACCGTGAACATATCTGGCATTGAACTCCATGTTTATCTCACGAAGTTCCTTTTTACCATCAATATAATCCTGATACATTTCAGCCAGACCCGACATACATCCATCGCATGTCGCCTCTATGTTCCCTAAAGACTCGGCAACAATCTGTTCCCGTTCTTTTTTTGTTGTCTCACTTATCAAATATCCCATTTTATTCCTCAGCTTTCTTTATTTATACTTAAATTTGATGATTAAAATCCAAGCTCCTCATCCACTAAGATAATCTGGAATCGTCCCTTTACCCTGCAAAAACGTGTAGTAAGTATCTGACAGCAGATACACTGTGGACTTTTGCAATCAAAACATGTACCATTTTTGACACACGGTGTCTCAATACCGAATCTCTGTGCGTTGACAGGAGCGGCCTCGTTTCTGGCCCGATGCAGAGCATCCTCCTCTGATTTTACAACTTTATTCATGCCGACAATAAGTAAAACGTGCTTTGGTCCATACGCATATGCCGCAACACGGTTTGCATTTCCATCAATATTGACAAAAACACCATCCTCACTCATTGCATTCACACTTCCGAGAAAGTAGTCGCAACTGAAAGCCTTCAGTGCAATTGCTTCTTTTTCCTCAGGTGTCCCGACCTTATCTCTGTCATAAAACTCGTAATCACCATTTGAAATGGCATCATAAAGTCCGCACTCCTTTATGGAAGCGGCACCGCCCATATTTATGGTGCTTCCCTTTGGAATAAGCTCAAGTGCTTTTTTTAGTGCTTCCTCTTTTGTCTCCACATAGTATGCCTCCATGTTGCGGGATTCAAGTGCCGCAACAACCCGCTTTCCCAAAGCTGCATTTCTCATTTTTCTTACGTCCATTGTGTAAACCTCTTTTCCTTTATTAGCGGACCGCCTGCCATAATCCATTCCAGCCGGCATATCCCATTTCAGCCAGCATATCCCATTGAATTTCAGACATTCACTACAGTATTTGTTTATTATCTCCATTGATTTTATTATACACCTGATCCGCTTCTTTTTGTATATTTATTCCACATTCTTAAGTGCCTGATCCATCGGGATCTTCTTGATCCTCTTGAAGTCGAATACCATTACTATCAGATATCCTATCAGCACAAACGCAAACATTTTTACATAGCCCAGCGGTTTTACCTTGAATGCAAACCAGCCGCTGTATGAGAACAGCATCATTTTCCATGCAACCTTCATCACTAGTGTCCCGATCACAACGCTGATCATATCCGCAAGCACTACGACGATCGATGTTGACACCAGATAAAGACTTGCGATTTCTTTATTTTCATAGCCCAGAATCTTTGTCATGGAGATAGCGGTCTCGTTTTTCTCAATGATGAGCTTCGTGAGCAGGTAGATCATAACTGCTGCAAGCAGAATGCAAAGTACCTGGAAATAGCTCATGTATGAGCCCATTGAATGATCCAGCTGATCCGCCATCTTTGTGATATCATGTATCGTAATGGTTGTTGCGATATTGTTTTCGTCGATATCTTTTATCTTTGTATCTGAAAGAAAACCGCTGAACTGGTCATCCTCCAGATCAAATATATCCGCAAATTTGTCTATTGGCATAAATACCGCAATGCTCTGCGATTTGTCGTATATACCCTTTACTTTAAAAGTATATGTTTTTTTCTCATACCGGGCATCAAGCTTGACCTCATCCCCCTCATTCAGTCCATACTTTTGTGAAAATGAATCTGAAATATATACTTCGTTTTTCTTTAATGAATCAAAATCATTTATCCTTACATAACTGCTGTTATCAGCAATTCCGTATATTGATACCTCCTCATCAAGTGCATCACTTTTTTTAAGAAGGGATGTCATATCAAATTTCTCAGCATCCTTATTTCCAGTTGATACTATATTTCCTTCCTCATCAACGTATGATTTCAGCACATACTGATATTTAGCAAACATCATACCATCTGTATTGCTCTTATAGTAATCCAGCGTGTCCGGCATTCCGACCGCCATCGCAAGCATTTCCATGATAAAAAGTATCCCAACAAAAAGTATAAGATAATTTGCTTTGTTCTGGAACATGATACGCAGCCTGAAACGGCTCATAAAGTTCCATCTTGGCAGGCGCATTGCCTTTTTACTTTTATTTTTCTTCATATCATGACGCAGGAACTGCAGTGGCGTATGCTGCATCATACGGACAATAACTATAAGATTTACAACCAGCATTATAATGACAGGTAAAACCGTTGTTTTAAGGAATGCGTCAGGATTCCAGATCGTCTTGTATACCGGAAGGCTGTAACTGTTATAATACATCGAAACAACTACGTTTTTAAATACAGTATAACCAAGTATATTTCCTACTATCGCTGCCAAAAGCGTCACAATAACAGGCATCGACAGATAATGGCGTACCAGTTCTCCCTTTGTGTAACCCAAGGCACGCAGCGTTCCGATCGCTGACGACTCGTTTGCGATAGTATTGCTTATAGTAACTGCAAAAATAAATGCGATTATGACTACAAGGATGTCAAGCAGTATACCGCCCATCGCCTTGTCTGATCCCATATCATCTGTTGCAAAATTGATAGCGGGATTGCCGTATTTTGGAGTGTAGTCCTCCACCTCATTGCCGGCAAGCATCACCTGTGTGACCATCGCCTCCATAAAACTGTCTGACTGTTCTTTTTCCTCTATATCATCTGCCGGAGCATGATCGTACTTCCATGCATATGAATAATGGATGCTCTTATCCAGACGGTCAAAGCCCTCCTGAGTGACCATTGCCACGTCAAATTTGATCGCATCAAATATAAGATCAGTCTTTTTTTCATGTAATGTCGAATAATTTACATATGCAATAAGACCTGTTATCTTAAACTCTTTTCCACTGACACGGATTTTATCTCCCACCTTCATGCCTGCGTTATCTGCATGCATACGGTCAACTGCGATCTCATTCTCATTTTGTGGAAAATCTCCGTCTAAAAGACAGGCAAGGTTGATATCATCTGTCTTTGCATAGACACGGATCGTTCCATCGCTCTTACCATCGTTGTCATTATCTTCATCTTCGTTCCTGAAGAAATTTTCATATACAGTTACTGAGGTTTTCTTGCTGTTGTCTAAATCATCATCTGATTTTCCGTTCTCTTCTGAATCATCATTGTCCCCGTCAGCTGTGTTTTCTTCTGCCTGCCCCGGTATATCAGCCTTTTCTCCTGATTCAATTGCCTCGATCAGACTACTGTCAGCTTTTTCCTTCAACTCAAAATGACCATCCTCCTGCTTATATCTGGTAATTCCCTCATCTGCGGCTGTGAGCATACTCTCGTTTGCTACATACATACCGGATACAAATCCGATCGTAAGTACCAGAAATAAGAAAACCACAAGATACTTTTTCCAGTCTCCGGCAAGTTCTTTCGGTATACGTTTTATCAGGGGATTTTTTATCTTTTTACTCTTCATAGCTGCCCCCTTACCACTCTAACTCTTCTGCTGAAACCTTGTCAGTGTTGATATCATTGTGGCGGACAGCCCCATCACGCAGTTTTATAACATGATCCGCCATGTTTTTAATTGCTTCGTTGTGAGTAACCATTATGACTGTATTGCCGTATTTTTTATTTACATCTTCAATCAGCTTTAAGATTTCCTTTGAAGTATTGTAATCAAGTGCTCCTGTAGGCTCATCGCAAAGCAGGATATCAGGATTTTTCACGATTGCACGGCCGATTGAAACACGCTGCTGCTGTCCTCCCGATAGCTGGTTAGGCAGCTTATATCTGTGCTCGAAAAGCCCTAATGTATGTAACAGATCATCTATATCCAGCGCATTATCAGACAGATAAGCGCCTACCTCGATATTTTCCTTTACATTTAAGTTCGAGATCAGATTGTACATCTGGAACACATATCCGAGGTGCTTTCTGCGGTACTGTGTAAGCTTTTTCTCATTCATATCCTTTAATTTATCACCGTTTATACTGATATACCCTGAATCTGCACTGTCGATTCCTCCAATGATATTAAGGAGTGTGGATTTTCCCGAGCCTGATGGACCAAGCAGTACACAGAATTCTCCTTTCGCCACGGAGAAATTCATTCCGCGTAATACTTCCTGACGGGTTTCACCACTTCCGAAACCTTTCTTTAAATCAACAATCTCCAAAAATTTCTTCTCATCTTCTGACATATTTAATCCTCTCTTTCAACGTGATCTTCATTATACGTGTCTTACTATAGTTTCTATATATTTACTTTTGTTAGCTTTTTCTAACCGTATGTCATTTTTTAAGGTCTTCCACCTTTACTTTATGTATTCTGAAAGACCTTAAAATTTAAAATACCTATATGGTTTGCTTTACGCACTTATGTTTTTCAACAATCCTGTTATTTTACTATCGCATACCAGCCAGCGATCAGATACTCCATGCCCTTTTCAGCGAATGCCAATGCTTCTTTTTCATTGTCAATATGTGTAACCATGAATATAAACATATCAACCTGCGAATGAGACATCCAGTGAACAACTTTTTTGTCTACCATGTGAACATCATTTGCCCTACACATTGCCTTACATATAAAAGCATTATGTTCATCCATCTGATCCACCAGACGATCCATCACATTTTCCATTGTCGATCCCTGTGATTTCGTCAGCACCATAAGTACTTCATCCCTGTGTTTGTATATCTCATGGACAAGCTTCTTTGTACATTCAAAATCCAGACTATCATCATGCTCATTTTCGTAGCCTCTATCAGCCTCTTTTACTTCATGGCTAATGCTCTTTAATGATTGCATTTAGGCGATCCATGAAATCACCCACTATTTCACAAAATAGATCATCTTTATCATGAAAAAAGAAATATAAAGCTCCGGTTGTAACTCCCGCTTCCTGACAGATATTTCTAAGTGATGCCCTGGCAAAACCTTTTTCCATGAATTCCGCTTTGGCGCATTCTATAAGATGTTTTTTTGTTTCACTATCATGTATCTTTCTTGCCGTCATTGTCTTCCCCCGGTTGTATATACAAAAATAACATAACAGCGTTATGTTTGATAACACTGTTATGTTAACTCTAAATTCCTTATTTGTCAAATATTTATTATTATCATTTATTTTATCCTAACTTATCCACACTTCCTACATGGTATGAAAATGCTATTTTCTAAAAACTGCTGACATACTATTTACTCTTATAATATGCGCACTGGAAATTGTTTACAATAACCTATCGCATGATAATATATGCCGTATACACTGCGTACATGAGCAGCATTACTATTCCCTCGCCCCTTTTTATCTCTCGTTTTGTCCATGCCATTATCCACACTATAAGTGAAAATACCACAAGAACGATTATATCAATCATATTCTCCTGTATAAATGTAATCGGACTTATTGCTGAAGCAATACCAAGCACCATAAGTATATTGAAGATATTTGATCCTATTGCATTTCCGAGTGCCATATCTACTTCATTTTTTCTTGCTGCGACTATTGAAGTCACAAGCTCAGGAAGTGATGTTCCAATTGACACGATCGTAAGTCCGACAAGAGTCTGTGACATTCCGATATCTATTGCTATGCGGCTTGCACTGTCTACTACCACATCGCCGCCGACTGCAATTCCTATGGCTCCGATCACAATAAAAATTATTGCTTTCGGCATTGAAATAAGTGGTATATCATCAACTTCCGGATCAGATGCGTTTTTATTTTCCTTTAAAGTATGTCTGATCAGATAGAAAATATAGCCTGCGAAAAAGCCTAGCAGAATAATTCCATCTACCCTGCCAAGTGTCATTCCTATCACACCCATGACAAGAAGCAGAATTGCACAGATCATTGAAAATGGGAAGTCTCTTCTCAAAGAAGCTCCATCCACTGCTACCGGTGTCATTATTGCACAGACTCCGATAACTACCATAAGATTAAAGATATTTGAACCTGTTACATTGCTGACCGCAAGTGTATTGTTGTGTGCTATCGATGCAGCTACGCTGACTGCAGTTTCCGGGAGTGATGTCCCCATCGCCACTATTGTGAGTCCTATGATAAGTGACGGCACCTTAAATCGTTTTGCCACACTTGAGCTTCCCTCTACAAACAGATCCGCACCCTTTACCAGGAATACAAATCCTGCCACCAGACACAGCAGCACTACAATAAATGGTGCTTCATTAATAAATTTTTCCATTGTGTTTCCTCCAGCTTTACTATTTTTGTTTATATTTTATTATACATAAATATTTTTACATAATAAAATCAATTTAAACGATATGTCTACGAGTTTATTTACTTAAAATGCCAGTATCCCCAGATGTTCAAGCAATATCTTTAATCCGATGAAGATGAGGATGATCCCACCAACGACTTCGGCTTTCTTTTTGTATTTGCTTCCGAAAAAGTTTCCAACTGCAACAGCTATTATAGACAGTACAAATGTTGTAAGTCCTATTATGGTAATTGCTTCATAAATGTTTAAGTTATCATATGCGAGCGCAAACATAATTCCGACTGCCAGTGCATCAATGCTTGTGGCTATCGCAAGTAAAAACATTTCTCCGTGGTTCAGCGCCAGATCTTTCTCAACTACCATATCATCTTCGTTGTCCTTTACTGCCTCGTATACCATTTTTCCACCTATAAATGCAAGCAGAATAAATGCGATCCAATGGTCAATGCTTGTGATATACTTTTCAAACTGTGCGCCGAGCATATAGCCAATAAGCGGCATGAGTGCCTGAAATCCTCCAAAATATAACCCGATCGTTACTGCCTGTTTCTTGTTGAACTTTGTCATTCCAAGACCTTTACATATTGATACGGCAAATGCGTCCATTGACAAACCCACTCCTATGAGCAGGATTTCAATAAAAAGTACCATATTTTATTCTCCATTCCCTAGTGTACGATGACCGAAATTACATATTTCTATACTTAATAGTTACAATATTTTATATATACAATGATATAAGGGTCAAAAGGTATTTTGACCTTTTAATCATACAATAAAAAAGACCCGTGCATACAGTCACCTATAGCTTAACGCTATTGTGTACTGCATACATGAGTCTCATTCTTTAATGTTTGCCAGGTCTTACAACCGGGTTTGTTGACAAACCACGTATATATTAAAATACGCGAACTACTCCCTCAGATGTAGTATTGCATTTTACTGGCCACACTATGGTGCGAGCAGTAACTTGTATTTAATTGATCACCATTGTTAATAGACTATAGCAAACTTGCGCTTGTCTTGTCAATGGCTTTCTGCGCTAATCTTTGTAAGTATTGGCTAACATATTATGATATGAGGGTCAAAAGGTATTTTGCCCCTCATTTATCCGACTTTAAATTCTTCTATCATACAAGTGTGCTTTTTGGTGTCTTTATCGTAGTTTACGCCTACAAGTAATAGATTGCCCTGAAATTCCTTTAGTCCTTCCACATACTGTCTATCCTTTATCTGTGATATCGCACCTTCTGCTGCTACAGCATCTGCATCCTTTGTCCACATTGCTTCAAGTAAATTTTTTGAATCCTTTACAGATTCAATAACCTCGTTCCAGTCCATTGTACTGATCGCATTTACATACTCCTGCGACACTTCCTTATTGGGAATAGACACCGTTTTATCCTGCCAGCGGTAACTCAGATATCCTAGATGTACAAGCAGTGTCAGCACATCATCACGGTTCTGGAATGTAGTCATGTCATTTGAAAATGTACCTGTATTGATCTGTATCCGATCCCCTGCAAGCATACGCACGATGCATCCTTTAAACCGTCAAAATTCATCTGGATGTATACCTTCAAAGCCTCATATGTTTCTGTCTGATTCCAGTAATTATCAAACAGACCACTAAGCATGGCATCTACAACAGATTTAGGACTGTACATGGCATATATCTTCGGAGTGTCCCCTTCCATGGTCATGAGCTCATATCCATCATACCATGCCTGTGCTTCCTCAAAATTTCGCTTATATTCCGCACAGAGTGACCTTACCTCATCCTCAGTAAATCCGAAAAACTCAGCCATTTCACGAGGATTGATCATGGAGTATTCACTGAACATATTTAAAGCTGAATGTGAACCATATTTTTTTATCGGTAAAATTCCTGTCATATACGCAAGTGCAATATATTCCTGATCCTTTAACCATGCCCTCAGAAAATCCAGATATTTCTTCTGCGCTTCTTTATCCTGCTTGTACTCACGAAACAGACAATCCCACTCATCTATGAGTATGATAAATGGTCTGCGGGTGTTGGCGTAGTAGTGTTACAGTAAGTCCTGTGTTACTGGTCACACTATTAGGTGTGAGCAGTACTGTATTTTGCACCCTTGACAAATCCCTCCCCCAACGGCTATAATATCGTCAATTGAAGCACAATTACATTTCAAACGGCTTTGATGGGAACAAGTACATTTTTGCAATACTTACAGAGAGCTGCCGGTCGGTGAGAGGCGCAAGGAAAACAGATTTGGAATACATCCCGGAGCTTTGCACCGAACGTCGGATTGGATTGCCTTAATTATTATCCCACCCGGTTAATAAGCTGCAACGTATTGGCACACGTTATAGTGCTGGAGTGTTAGCAGTAGTCCTTTCGGATATGCTGTGCGACAACTCACGGAGGCATACCTGTGTGAGCAGGATGCAAATTAAGGTGGTAACGCGAGAAATCCCCCTCGTCCTTAAATGGATGAGGGGGATATTTTATTTTAACTAACTATTCAGAACATGCGAATGTGTGTTCTGAATACAAATTCAATCTATCAGGAGGAAAATCATGACAATTTATGACGAATTAGTTGCCCGCGGTCTTATCGCTCAGGTAACAGACGAAAAAGAGATCAAAGAACTTATAAACAACGGAAAAGCTACTTTCTACATCGGCTTTGATCCTACAGCAGACAGCCTTCACGTAGGACACTTCATGGCTCTTTGCCTTATGAAGAGACTTCAGATGGCTGGAAACAAGCCTATCGTGCTTATCGGTGGAGGTACAGCACAGATCGGTGATCCATCAGGACGTACAGATATGCGTCAGATGATGACAACAGAGACTATCAACCACAATGTAGAGTGCTTCAAAAAACAGATGAGCCGCTTCATCGACTTTGGCGAGGGAAAAGCTATCATGGTAAACAACGCTGACTGGCTTATGGACTTAAACTACGTGGACGTGCTCCGCGAGGTTGGTGCTCATTTCTCAGTAAACCGTATGCTTACTGCTGAGTGCTACAAGCAGCGTATGGAAAAGGGTCTTTCCTTCCTTGAGTTTAACTACATGATCATGCAGAGCTACGATTTCTACACACTTTTCCAGAAATACGGCTGCAACATGGAGTTCGGTGGAGATGACCAGTGGAGCAACATGCTTGGTGGAACAGAGCTTATCAGACGTAAACTCGGAAAAGATGCATACGCTATGACGATCAATCTGCTCTTAAACTCAGAGGGTAAGAAAATGGGTAAAACACAGTCCGGCGCAGTTTGGCTTGATCCTAACAAGACTACACCATTCGAGTTCTTCCAATACTGGAGAAACGTTTCTGATGCCGATGTCCTTAAATGTATCAGAATGCTCACCTTCCTTCCACTCGAAGAGATCGACAAGATGGAAAGCTGGGAGGGCGCACAGCTCAATGAAGCTAAGGAGATCCTTGCATTCGAGCTTACAAAACTTGTTCACGGTGAGGAGGAAGCCACAAAGGCTAAAGAGGCAAGCCACGCACTTTTCGCAGGCGGAAGCAACAATACAAATATGCCTACAGTTACTGTCACAGCAGAAGACTTCCCTGACGGAGAGCTTGATATCATCTCTGTTCTCGTAAAAGCAGGACTTTGCGAGTCAAGAGGAGACGGCCGCAGAAATATCCAGCAGGGCGGTGTTTCCGTTAACGACGAGAAAGTAACTGATATCTCTACAAAATACACTCTCGACGATTTCAAGGGCGAGGGGCTTATCATAAGACGTGGTAAAAAGAAATTTGCTAAAGTTATAGCTGAATAACATTTTTAGTTTAATACCTATATCTTTTGACAACACAGAACCGGTGGAAAATCTCTAACACAAATGTGCCAGATCATTTCCACCGGTTTAATTTATCCTATTTTATTCTAAATCCGTATTCATCTTCTAGAAGCGGAATAGTTTCCACATTCATATTTTCAATATTAACATATGTCCCCTGGCTTACCATCATAAAAACTTTATCTATCTGCTCCTCCGTTCCTTGAATTTCCAATAAAACAGAACCATCCGGCTCATTCCTTACCCAGCCGGTTGTTCCCACCATACTTGGTGCATATTCCATCCGGTATCGGAATCCAACACCCTGAACTGAACCAGACACTCTTATCTTCCTGCGTATTATTTTGCTGTCATAATCAGTCATTTTATTAATTCTCCATTTGTGCTGTTAATAATTACAAATTCCCCTTCCAGATCAAGTGTAGCAAATTTTCCTTATATCACTTTATTACATATCTGATAAGCTTCAGCAGCTAACTCCTATCTCATATTAGTTTTTTATAATATGCCGTATTATAAGAATACTTCCAACGGCAAAAATAAAATATAATACATAGCTTAGTGTATCGCTGTTTTTAAGTTGTGTAAAATAATATGTAACTGATATTTTGGCGATTACAAGAACAGCAGCCAGTATTAAACAGCAGCCAAACGACAACAGTATCTTCTTCATAAATGTCTCCATAGTGATTTAATTATAATTTTATTAACAAATATCCTTGTCAGCAATATATCACAGCTACCCATATTCCCCCCTATTCCCTCTATAGCTCCTATTAGATACACTATAAAATATGTTACTTTCGTTACTATTCAGAATAATTCAGAAAACCAAGGCTAATATAATGATGACCAGCACTATCGCCACCAACCCCAATATTACCCTATATGTTCTTGATGACATATTTAAGTGCATCTCTTCTTTTTCAAAAGTATCAAAATTATCATTCTGTTTTTCATGCATATCATTTACATTCATAATATCACAATTAAACTTATCCATCATATTCATAGATTATTCTCCTCGTACAATTCCAACAATTTGTTGTTGTTATTTCTGTGCAATATGACAATTGCCACAATAAGCATTATGATAATAACAGGAATTTGCCTTACAAGAAAATTATATGATCCGCTGTATCGATATCTTTCTATAGCCATCATGTAATTACAATATTCCGAAAAATCCCATGCAAAATGCAGTAATATTACACTCCATAAACTCTTAGTTCTTAAATATATTACAGACCATACAAATCCTATTATACAGCCAAATATGATTGTAGACCATATAGTTACCGGATTCATATCTTCACCCCAAATAAGGTTTTCAAGATGTGCCAGCCCAAACAGTAGTCCTGAATATAAGCACCCCAATACTATCGTTTTATTTTTTCTAAAAATACAATTAAGCACCACACCTCTAAAAATCAGTTCTTCCTCGATACCAACCGTAAGATATAGCAATAGATTAACAACCAGTTTTTCAACCAGTTTATGACCATATAGCCCTGCATGACCATTAAAAATCCAATAAATTGCCTGTACTGAATAAAATACTGAGAACGCAGTTATGGGTAATCCATATACGCAAATTCCTTTAGCACAGCCTTTCGTACTGCCTTTGCTCACTTTCATCTTGAAAATAAGCAATAAAATAATAATAGATATTATATCTATAACATTTGCAATAAGATTTGCGATATCATAATGTTCTCTCATAATTGGTATTCCGTTGATAAGAAGCGACAATACCAATACTTTGTAGAGCAAAAATATCACTACCACACCTATAGAAATAAAAATCCAAAATATATTCCTTATTTTACTAACCATTATCATTATTCCATATCACAAACTTTTATCATTTTCTCAACACAAACTATTCCTACTACAAATATACTTAGCACAATCACACTATCCCCACAGTTAACTTTCGTTATACTACTAATCACTAATCTGGCAATATTAAATATCATACAAAAAGCCTGTATCGCTAAAAATACTCTATTATCTTCTGCTCTTTTTGATTCAATATAGTATATGGCAGTTATCGTACAGACCACAGTCAATGAACTCGCCAACCCCATCATAAAATAGCACGATAAGGCATTAATTACTAATGATATGACATATAATAAATATCTCAATGTTAAAGTTTCCTTCCTTCTACTAATCGGTTAGTAAATTGTTTTAGTGCAATGTTACATATATGAACCTTCCAGCTTATTTAGTCTGTTCATTAATTTCCTCGATAGATGCAAATGGCACATTATCAAATAAACCTTCAAGTTCGTTCTCCACGTCGAGAGCTATTGCAATTTTTGTCAAAGACTGCAGGGATATTTCTCCGCTCTGCTCAAATCTCTTAAGTGAACCAAGACTTACACCTGACCTTGCAGCTAATTGCTTTTGAGTGATTTTCTTTCTTTTTCGCAAGCGTACTATCTTTTGTGCAATGTCGTTATTTATTTCTGTCCATGTTTTTTGATATAAGTTAATCATGCTAATATATTATCTCTTTTTAGGATTTTTATCAAGATACGACTAATATATTATCCCTGGATATCTTGTTATATTTATTTCCAGGGTTAGGCATCAATATGTATCCTTTACAGAAAGAAAGCTGAAATCTTTAAAGTTACTTGATAAAGTGGCAGACTAAAACAGGGCACACCTTTTACAGCTATACTTTATTCGTGAATTTCCAAGGGAAGATTGTCAGGATCATAAAAGAATGTCATTTTTTTGCCTGTGTAAATATCGAGTCTAATCGGCTCAGTTATGATTCCCCTTTTATTCAATTCTCTTACTGTATTATCGACCGAGTCTACAGCAAAGGCAAGATGCCGAAGACCGTAAGCCTCTGGATAAGTGGGGCGTTTCGGACAATTTTTAATGATAAAAAGCTCTAATTCCATATCATCGAGTTGAAGATCAATTTTGTAATCATCACGTTCTGGTCTGTAATTTTCTCGAACGATAGAAAAACCTAACAAATCCACATAAAAGTGCTTTGATTGCTCATAGTTGCTCCCAATAATGGCAATATGATGAACTTTTTTTAAATTCATGGTGTATTTACCTCTCTCCTACTTTGTTTGAATACATGAAATATAATATCATATGCTTACGCATATGATAAGCCTGCGGCTAATATCTATGCGCATTCGCACAGATATAACTCATGTTCTGCTGCTCTGGTATTGTTCGACTGCTATTTCCTTTTTCTTACTAAATACACTCCCTCAACAAGATTTGCAATTGAAACTATTCCCCATGCAAATCCCATGAATAAACTATCCGTATTAATAGAATAAACAGCTATTGCCATATATGCCAAAGAAGCCAAAATATAAAATATACCCTTTTTATCTTTCATGTACATTTCCTCCATCATTAAATTGCTTCATTTTTTACCAGCCAAACCAAAACCCTATTCCAGCACCTACAACGCCTCCTGCTATAAGAACTCCTAAAAAGGCTTTTCCAAATTCATTCCAGCCACCTCCATCTACCATCAGTTCATCTTCCTGCGTCATGACGCAAAATTTTTATATAAAACAAACTGTCTTAGACATATCCGATTTATATCTTCTTCATAACTATCTCCCTAGCAGATTTAATTACAATTTTATTAGCAAATATCCTTGTCCGCAATATATCACACTG
>SAMEA104315431__coassemble_691_pt1 | contig 20698 bp, 17 predicted proteins | sample SAMEA104315431__metabat2_low_PE_025 | metagenome-assembled genome bin SAMEA104315431 (sample SAMEA104315431) | gut metagenome | biome: Monkey gut; feature: monkey-associated habitat; material: faeces | place: China | collected 2013
GTGCTGGCTGTATTGGAGCTGTTATGAGACGGAGTGTGATCTTCGGATAAGGAGACTATGGAATTTTATGTTTGAACTGGAATTGAAGCATCTTCATATTGCCCGTGACCTTTTGAGACAATATGAGAAAAAAGACTGGAATCAGGTTATTCCAAATGCACAGTTTCCTTCACCGCTTGTGCTTGAAAGCAATATAGAATATGTAAGATGTATACTAAAAAATACGGTAAATAACACTGCAAAACGCGAAAACTACGTAGATGTAAGATATGATGCACCTGATACATTTATCGAATATCAGCGCAAAGTAAATGAGCCATTGAAAAATGTAATGAGCCACGCATTTATAGAAGAATATATAAGAAAGAACGGAAAGGATTATAGATTCGAGGTAGCACCAAATCCGGTTCCGGAGCTTCGGGATAGAACAATGGATAATGTCTGTGTCGGCAGACAGCCACTATGTGGAAACCGGAATATGATATAAATCTGTTTTGGTTAAACTGGTTTTGTAATGTATTTCTATGATAAAAACATGGTATAAGAGGTTGCTGGTCACACTGTCAGGTGTGAACAGTAACTATAAGAGGATACGATCGTGAATATTTTGAACACGATACTTGTAATAGTACTATGGTAATGCTATAATAATTCCATGACGATGAATAGGAGATGGGATTATGAATGATACATTTGTCCAGAAAATAAATGATATGCCACTCAAAAAGAGACTAAAATTTGGCTACCAGCGCATAACAAATATGATGCTTATATCAGGTGGTGTGTCTATAATTGCGATTATTATATTATTTTATAAGGTGTATGCAAACACCAAGAAAAATGGTATAGGAAATGTATTTCAGAATTCAACAGTTATAATTGCATTTTTGTGTACTATAGCTGGAGTATTAACGATAATAATATGCGGTATCATGTCGGTGCGTGTTTCAAAGAGGATTGGAGATACAGTCATAGAGTCTGTTTTGAAACCACTTAGAGAGATTGAGGCTGTAGCAGGAGAGCTTACAAATGGAAATCTTCACAGTCAGCTTGATTATCATTCAGATGATGAAATAGGAAAACTTGCGCATGATCTTAGGAAATCTATCAGAATTCTTGGATCATATGTCGATGATATAGACTATACAATGAAAGAATTTTCTGCAGGAAATTTTGCTGCTAAGCCTAAAGTTGAATGGAAAGGTGATTTTGTCGGGATCAAGGATTCTTTTATGACATTTGAAAACAGTATGTCAGATACAGTAAAAGGAATACAGAATTCGGCAAATGAGGTGTCAGGTGGTGCAGATCAGGTGGCATCAAGTGCAGGCAATCTTGCACAGGGAGCAACAGATCAGGCTGCTGTTGTTGAAGAGCTTACAGCTACGCTTGAAGGGGTTGCACAGCAGGTTTCTGAAAATGCGGATCATGCAAAAGAAATTAGCGGTCAGGTGGATGAACTCGGTAATAGCATCATGCATGGAAATGACCAGATGCAGGAAATGGTTAAATCCATGAATGAAATAAATGAATCATCACAGGAGATCGGAAAGATCATAGCAACAATAAATGAAATTGCGACCCAGACCAATCTTCTTGCACTTAATGCATCTATAGAGGCTGCAAGGGCAGGTGGAGCCGGAAAAGGATTTGCTGTTGTAGCGGATCAGGTAACGGTTCTTGCGGAACAGAGTGCTAATGCGGCAAAAGAATCTGCGACACTTATAGAGTCATCGGTTGCGGCTGTTGAAAAAGGTATGGTAATTGCTGATAAGACGGCGACACAGCTTGAAGAGGTAGCTGATAGTTCAAAAGCCATAACAGAACAGGTAAACGGTATTGCTGAAGCACTTGAAACTCAGACAAATGCTATAAACGAGGTAAATAAAGGTGTAGAGCAGATCAATGATGTAGTTCAGACTAACTCTGCATCATCGCAGGAATGTGCTGCGGCAAGCCAGCAGATGAGCAGCGAAGCAGAAAATCTTAAGGAACTTATCCGTCATTTAAGAGTTTAAGCATAAAGCAGATCAGTATCTTATTTACAATTGACTATAGAAAATATATAATTAAAACTCCCGGGAGCAATTCCGGGAGTTTTCGAAGTATATGGAGATATCACAGATGATTTTAGAACAGAGAATTCCAAAAGAATTTTATAGTTTATTCCGTACAAAAAACATGGATTCATATATGCAGATCCTTGTGGCAATCTATGACGAAAACAGTGAAGTATTTACAGCACTTGGACTTACAAGGGAAGAGTGTCAGCTTATAATAGAAGATACCGTTGAGAGAGCAAGGATAGTCTGGGTCAGCGGAGATGAACTGATAAATGAAAATGAGAGCGGACAGATGATCCAGAATGATCAGGACATAGAGAGTGTGGAACAGAAATACTCAGATTCTCCGGGATTTATATTAAAAAGACTTATCCGCTGGGGATGGATAAAGAGTGATTTTGATGAGAAACTAAATACATACGTCATATCATTTCCAGAATATAGCCAGCTGTATATAGAGCTTTTTAAGAAGCTGTTAAGTGATGATGAGGGGATGGAAAGGGAGAGTATGCTGTCCGTGTACAGTGCACTTTTTACATATCATTCTGACAGTGAAAAAAATAACGATATACTGAAAAATGCACTCCGGACATCAAAGCGTCTTGGACAGATGCTTTCCAATATGCAGGATGGAATGAGATCATATTTTGATGATCTGTCCGGGATGAAAAATTTTATCGGAATCCAGAAGGTGCTCGTCGAGGAGATAAACAACAGCGACAGCCGCAAATATGCGATATTGACAACGACAGACAGTTTTTATCGTTATAAAGAGGCTGTAAAAGAACTGACAAGCCGGATATTAAACGAAAATGAGAAAAAGAAGGACGAACTTGAGAAAAAAAGATCAGGTCTTGAACCAGGCTCAATAGAATTCAGACGAAATGAGTTTTCAATAGATTATTGTGAGAAAGCAAGAACGCTTGTGTATCAGATCGAGAGGGAATTCAATCAGATAGAGCGCAAATATAACAAATTAATAGAACAGAAAACGATTTTTGCTAAAAGGGCATTGGCGCGTATTCATTATATTTTACAGGAAGGTGCCGGGGATGATGACAATATATTAAAGCTGGTATCGATGCTTGATGACAACAGCAGGCGTGATAGGATACTTGAAGATTTAAGATCACGGATGAAGTTTACGTCACAGTTTAAAAATGTGACAGACGACAGTTTTTCAGCGAGAAGAGATCGGGAAATCAATGAGTTCATGCCGGAACATCTCGAAAATGATGATGTAAAGACTGAACATGATATGGCAGAGTTTGTTCCGAAACCACTGTATACGAAAAAAGAACTGGATAGCTTTAAGAAGGCAAATATGTCAGATGGAAAATTCATTGCAGATAACACAACGGTTAGATCAGTTGAGGATCTTGAAAAGCTTATGTTCGTATGGCAGGAAGAGACTAAAGAGAGTATGGAAAATAATGTGGTGAGCATTGATGGCGATATAACAGGCGAAGACGGATTTACTTACTCGAAACTGATAATAGGCAGCAGAAAAACCAGCTGATGACACATAGCAAAAAAAGACAGCTGATGGTATATAGCAAAAAAGACAGCTGATGACACAGAACAGAAAATACGATCAATGGTACAAAACAGGAGATACAGATGTTTGAATACATGGAAAACGTCTCACAGGGTGAGGCTGAAAATATAAAAAAGACGATACAGGATCTGTTCAGGCAGACATGCATACTTCAGGTAAAATACGATCCTGTCACATTGACACAGCATGACAATCCAAAATATCAGGTATGCCTTAGAAACCGTGAGTTTATTTCAGACTATCTGGAGGTGCTTGGGTGTGAACTCATTCATGATCCACAGGAACATATATTCAGGATTGCCGGAGAGGGTGTTATTGTGGAAAGAATGAGTCTGACGACTACGAAACTTATCATAATAATGAAGCTTATATACAGGGATAAGATTATGGGCGAAGGGCTTAATGCGACAACCACGACACTTGCGCAGATCAGGGAATACGGCAGGAATACTAATCTTATAGACCGGAGGCTTACAGCGCAGGAGTGGAATGATGCACTTGTGCTCATGAAAACACATCAGATGATAGAGGTGCCGGGTGCTATAGCAAATCTGGAGGATAATACACCGATCTACATATACAACACTGTAAATATATATTGTTCTGCAATGGATATAAATGAGCTGGTAACACAATACTCGGCTGTGCAGATGGGAGAAACAAATGAGTGATTCTAAGAAAATTTTTACAAGAATGTGCATAAACAACTGGGGAGGGATCAGCCACAAGGTATTACAGTTCAATGAGTACGTAAACCTTTTCAGTGGAAAAAGTGGATCTGGAAAATCTACGGTTATGGATGCTATCCAGGTAATTTTATATGGAAGTTTCAACGCAAACTTTTTAAATAAAGCAGCAGATGATGCAAAAAACAAAAGAAGTGTATTAAGCTACTTAAGAGGGGAGCAGAAGGATGGTTCAGCAAATCGTAAAGATATGGATTTCTGCTCGGTCATTGCACTTGAGATAGAGGACAAGCTGACACACACTTTTACATGTGCTGGAATTGCTTTTGAAGTTAGAAAAAATGACTCCGAGATAAAGAAATTTGTATATTTCAGCCATTCAGGAAAGATGCCGGAACCAGGATATATAACAGCTGACGGATATTGCTATTCTAATAGTGATATAAAAAGGCTGATAAATGAAAGATCACAGAATGGACAGGTGCATATCAAGGGGGATGTGAACAGGATATATGCTTCAAAAGAGGCGTATATATCCACACTTTATGATGTGATACTTGGATATATTGATCCAAACCGCTTTATCACAATGGAAAAAAGTGCGATCGCACTTAAAATGTCAAATGGTACAGGACAGTTTATACGTGATTACATGTTTCCAAAGAGCGAATCTGAGACAATAGAAACGATAAGTGAGCAGCTTGATGCATACAGACAGATCAAAGAAAAAATAGAGGATATGCACAACCGGATAGAGCTTCTTAAGACTATAAAGGAGGCCGGGCAGGATCTTGCAAATGTGCAGGCTGACATTTTCAAAACATCAGCTATGATGCGCTGTATCGACATTGAAGAGATGAAGGCAAAGATAGATGCAGCAGATGATGACAAAAAACGTATAGAAAATGAGCAGGAAATCTTACAGAAAAAAGCAGAAGAAATAAGTAGAAAAAGAGAGCAGATCAACAACGAATACATCCAGGTAAGCGCAGATTTAAAGGCAAGTGATCTCGGAAGTAAAAGGCAGCAGCTTTCTGAACTTTCCAGAAGCAGCGAAATGCTTTCTGAAAATAACAGACAATGGCAGAAGGTATTGGGAGGACTATCTGAATGGGAAGAAAATGAAGCTGTAACGGATTATGTAAGCAACACTATTTTAAATCTTATAGATGATATAAGAGATGGCTCGATCACAGAGGATAAATGCAGGGAACTTCATGTCAAACTTGAATCTGTAAAACAGAATATAGAAAATGAAATAGAAGATTATAATGAACAAAAAAATACTATCGGCAGGGAGCTTAAAGAAAAGAAACAGCTGGTTGAAGACATGAAGAACAACCGCAAGTCTTACAGCGAAAGGTTAAGATCGGCAAGAGCGGCACTCCAGAGAAGCCTTTCTGACAGATATGGAGACACAGTAAAAGTGCAGATTTTTGCAGACCTGTTTGATGTAAAAGACGAGGAGTGGAAAAATGCTGTCGAGGGACGGATGGGAAGGCTTAAGCTTTCTCTGATCACAGAGCCGGAATATGCAGATACAGCAGCTGCTATTTTCCGCAGCATGAAACAGTACGAGGAAGTTGACCTCATAAATTCTAAGGCGATAGAAGACAGCAATCCCAAAGCGGATGAAAACAGTTTATATGAAGCGGTTGAGGCGAAAGAAGACTATGTGGAAGCATGCCTGAAACGATATCTGGGACATATCAAAAAATGTCACAGCATAGAAGAACTTGAGCAGGTAAGGGATGGCGTGACACCGGACTGCTATTCATATAGTAATTTTATATTCAGACATTTAAAAAAGAGAGATTACACGATAAATGCCTGTATCGGTGGTAAAGTTTCAAAGTCAAAGCTTGCTCTGTATGAAAAAGATGTAGAGAAATTAAAAGATGAATATGAAGAGCTTTCAAATGTTATCAATGCATTAAAAGCACAGCGTGATTTTGAATGCTTAAAGGGCGAGGCTGCTCATTATGTAAATCTTTCAAAAGCCCGGGAAGAACTTGAACAGGTAAATGCCAAGAGGGCAGAGCTTGAGGAGCTTATATGCGTGCTTGAGGCTGGAGAGTATAAGGAACTTGAGGCAAAAGAAAAGCTTCTTGCACAGAACCTGAAAGCATTGCAGGCTGAGTCTGATGAAAATCAAAGACAGATCAATGAGAAAATACGCCAGCACGAAAAAATTTCAGGTGCAAACGAGCAGAGAATGATCCAGCTTGAGGAAATGACCCAGGGATATATAGTAAATGCTGATATAGAAAAGGAAGTTGAAGAAGAGTTAAAAAACCGTACAAGCATGTCTGTGAAAAATAGTCTTAAGACAAAGCTTCTGGAACTGTCGGGAGCAGATGGAAATGGTGGACGAAAGCAGGATTATGAGGAAAGCTTAAGAAGCGCAAGGAACAGCTATATTTTCACATATCCTTCAGCAAAGTTTAATGGTTCAGAAAAGTCAAATGAAGCATATGAAAAGCTTCTTGAGGAGTATGAGACAGACTATGAACCTTCTTATGAGGAAGAATTCGATAAACAGTGCGAGCTTATATACAAGAGCCTGAGAGAAAATGTAATAGCAACTATACATGGAGATATAAAAGCTGCCAAACGCCATGCGTTTGAGATAAACAGGCTTCTTCGCGAAACAAATTTCTCGGACAGCACATATCAGATCAAGATAGAGCCGGCAAAAAATGAAAACGGACAGTTTTATGATATGTTGATGGCAGAAGAGCTCGACAGCAAAAATCTGGATGATGGAGGATTTGAGGGACAGCTTAGCTTTGGTGAAGACAGCTTTTATAAGAAATATGAGCAGAAGATAAAGCTCCTGACGGATAAGTTTATGCCGCCAAAAGATGAGGATGAGCATACAAGAGCTGAAAAGCGCAGAGAAATGGAGCAGTATGCTGACTATAGAAATTATTTATCATTCAGCATGTACGAGCAGGTTACAGATGAAAATGGAAATGTAATAAGAGAAAATTTTGTTGACGATATGGCAGGACGGGACTCGGGTGGTGAAGGCCAGAACCCGAAATATGTTGCACTTCTGGCAGGCTTTGCAATGTTATATATGCAGCAGAGCAAGAGAGACTCGAAGATAAAGCTGGTTCTTCTTGACGAAGCTTTTTCAAAAATGGATCAGGAGCGTAGTGCAGTATGCCTTAAATATGCCCGCAAAATGGATCTGCAGCTGATAGTATGTGTACCGGATGAACGTCTGCAGTCTCTTATACAGAATGTGGACTGTGTATACGGATTCAGAAGATTTAAGAATCAGATATCAATGATGCATATAGACAAAGGCGATTATCTGAAGATGATGGAAGGAATAGAATAATTTACACAGATTTTTCCTATACGTGATAGTGTTATTTACTCAAAGGTAATAATATACTTTCTTGTAAAAACAGACAGGCACTTAAGGGAGTATATAATGAGTAAATTATTTAAAAATCTTAACAAAAAAGAATTGTCATGGGTGCTTTATGATGTTGGAAATTCTGCTTACACATTATTAGCATGTGCACTTATTCCGATATGGTATAAAAGCCTTGCTATAGGTAATGGAAGCGGACAGATCTCATCAGATAAGGCGACTGCATATTATTCGCTTGCAATATCGATAATGACTGTGATATCTGCTTTTGTTGGACCGGTATGTGGTACAATAGCAGATAGACGGGGAATGAAAAAGATAATGTTTTCGGGCTCCGTAGTACTTGGAGTCGCAGCATGCATCTTAACCGGATTTGCACCATCATGGATGTTTTTCATTGTGATCTATGTTGCGACAAAGATATTATACAATGCTTCTTTAGTATTTTATGATTCTATGATTAACGACATAACGACAGATGAAAGGATGGATCAGGTTTCTTCATATGGATTTGCATGGGGATATATTGGGTCATGCGTACCATTTCTTGCGGCACTTGCAGCATACATATGTGGTCCGGATATGCTAGGATTAATCTCAAACAGGATGTCGATGATAATAGGGTTTACGGTAACCGGAATATGGTGGTTTGCTGTAACGATCCCACTTTTGAAAGATTATAAACAGATCAATTATACAGACGGAGAAAAAATCCGCATATTTGATGGAATCATAAGCATATTCCGGACTATAAAGAAAATTGCCACGAAAGATAAAAAAGTCGGATTATTCCTCATAGCATTTTTCTTATACATAGATGGAGTGGGAACTATAATAGATAATTGCATAAATATTGGAACGGATCTTAATCTTAATGCAGCAGGTCAGGTGATATTTCTGTTATTTACGCAGATCGTTGCATGTATAGGATCACTTATATTTGGAAGATTGTCAAAAAAATATGACACTATTAATCTGATCTATGTATGTATAGCAGGATATTTTGTTGTATGTATTTATGCTCTTATGCTGAAAAACCTGATCAGTTTTGGAATACTTGCATTTGGAGTTGGATGTTTTCAGGGTGCGATCCAGGCATTGTCACGTTCGTATTTTGCAAAAATCATACCGGCAGAAAATTCGGGAGAATATTTCGGAATATATGATATATTTGCAAAAGGTGCATCGTTTCTTGGCTCTGCTGTTATAGCAGGTGTGAAATTTGCAGGAGGTACGATCAATGCTGCGGTAGCTGCACAGGCAATATTTTTTGCGCTGGGATTTATTTTTCTCCAATATGCAAATCGTTATGGTGAAAAGAATACAAATTCTACGATCATAAAAAACTCCGATTTTGCAAAGTTATGATACTAAAATAATAGAAAGCTTAAGCTGGCGGTATATACAAATGAAAGAAGGAAAATTAACATGGCAGACGAACTAAAAACAAAAGTATGGGCGCACAGAGGTGCATCAGGATATGTGCCGGAGAACACGCTGGAAGCATTTTTGAAAGCAGCAGATATGGGAGCGGATGGAATAGAGCTTGATGTGCAGCTTACCAAAGATGATGAAATGGTAGTGATACATGATGAAACAATTGACAGGGTAAGCGGTGAGAGCGGATTTGTAAAAGATTTCACTTTGAAAGAATTGAAGGCGCTTGATGTATCAAAGCATATGAAAGAATATGACAGGAAAACAACGATACCGACACTTGAAGAAGTGTTCGAGTGCTTAAAAGACACAAATATGATGATAAATATCGAACTGAAAAACGGCGTGATATTTTACAAAAATCTTGAGGAAAAGGTTATAAATCTAATAGATAAGTATAAAATGATGGATCGGATATGGTGCTCATCATTTAATCATGAGTCTATAGTCAGGGTAAAAAAGTTATGTCCTGATATGAAATGTGGGCTACTGTTTTCTGACATAGTTGTAAATCCGGCGGAATATGCTTATAACCTTCATGTGGAGGCTCTTCATCCGGCAGTATATCATATGCAGGATGAAAACTATATAGAAAAGGCGCATGGCAGGGATCTCGAAACGCATATATGGACTGTAAATGATAAGAAATACATGAAAAAACTTGTAAAGGCCGGGGCAGATGCAATTATCACGAATTATCCAGATATTGCGATCGGGGTAGTGAAAAAAATATAATAATGCGATATAATTGGCATATTGATTCTGAGAGTACATTCTATTTTAAAAGGAGGATTCAATATGCCATTTTATTTAGCAGAGGGCGCAGTCGTAAAGGGAGATGTTACATTAGGAGACGATGCGAGTGTATGGTACAACGCAACTATACGTGGGGATTCGAACCCGGTCGTAATAGGTGAGCGTACAAATGTACAGGACAATGCGGTGATCCATGTGGAGCTTACCCATCCTGTAAATATCGGGAAAAATGTGACAATAGGACATGGTGCGATAGTGCATGGATGTGAAATAGGTGATAATACTCTTATAGGGATGGGAGCAATTATACTAAACGGTGCAAAGATCGGAAAAAACTGCATAATCGGTGCAGGAGCGCTTGTCACACAAAATAGTATTATTCCTGATGGAACACTTGCATTTGGAAACCCTGCAAAGGTCATAAGAAAGCTGACTCCGGAAGAGATCGGATCAAATAAGGAAAATGCCCTTCACTATGTGGAGGCATCAAAAGAACAGCTTGGAGGTAGCTTATAAAATGAGGACGCTATACTTAGAATGTGGAATGGGTGCTGCGGGAGATATGCTTACAGCCGCACTCCTTGATTTATTTAAAGAACCGGAGCAGATAATAGATAAATTAAACCGTATAGGTATTCCAAAAGTAAAATATGTAATCGAAGATAGCGAAAAATGTGGCATAAAAGGTATGCACGTGAGAGTACTCGTAGATGGAATCGAGGAAGCTCCGGCTGATATGGACGAGACTTTTGCACATAAAGAAATGAATGACCATATGCACAATGATCACATGCACAACGCTGACATGAACAACGATCATATGCACAGCGCTGACATGAACAACAATCATATGCACGATGAGCATGTACACAATCATCAGCCGGGACACCATGCACATCATCATTCATCGATGCACGATATAGAAAACATCATACAAGGCCTTGATGTAAATGATAATGTAAAGAAAAATGCAGTGGAAGTGTATAAGCTTATCGCTGAAGCAGAAAGCAAAGTACACGGAAAGACCGTGGATGAAATACATTTTCATGAAGTTGGAAGTCTGGATGCGGTTGCAGATGTAGTGGCAGTATGCTATCTGATAGATGGATTAAATCCTGATAATATCATTGCATCGCCGGTGCGCATGGGATATGGGCATGTGCATTGTGCGCATGGGGTCCTTCCGGTGCCGGCGCCGGCGACAGCACTTATTTTACAGAAAATGCCTGTATATGCGGGAGAACTAGAGGGGGAATTCTGCACTCCGACTGGGGCGGCACTTCTTAAACATTTTGTGAAAGAATACGGAAATATGCCGGTTATGAGTATAGAAAATACAGGCTATGGTATGGGCAGTAAAAATTTTACGATCGCAAACTGTCTCAGGGCATATATTGGAGAAAATGCAGACTCAGATGGTATGTATGAAAAGGATAAGATACATGACAAAATTATAGAATTAAGATGCAATCTCGATGATATGGCACCTGAAGATATCGCATACGCAACAGAGCTTCTTATGGATGAGGGAGCCTGTGATGTTTACACACTAAATATACAGATGAAAAAGAACAGACCGGGAATAATGCTCTGCTGTATGTGTAAACAGAATGAGAAGGAAAAGTTTGCCGGCCTTATATTTAAACATACATCGACGATCGGGATACGTGAGTATGAGTGTAACAGATATATTTTGAAACGTGAAAATATAGTTATCGATACCGGTTATGGAAAGGTACAGGCGAAAAAGTCAGAAGGCTATGGAACAAAGAGGATTAAGGCGGAATACGAAGATATTGCCAGAATAGCAAGAGAGACAGGCCTACCGATAAGCGAGGTACGGAAAAAAATAAATATATAGTGGATAAAAATCTAAGAGAGGAAGTTAAGTTATAATGTTGAGTAAAAAACAGGCAACAGCCATAATAAAAAGTTATTTTGGAAAAAATCCACTGGAATGTCACAGTTTCTACGATGCATCCCAGAGAATAGATAAAATATGTTTATATCATGATGATTTTTCAGAGGAGATCGTGGATAACAATAATAAGGCTGCGGTAGATATGGAAAGTGGATATTCGTATATTGATGATATAACATGGGATGATCTGGAGATGGATGATGTATTCCTGCGCATAAACCATACGGACAGCTTTGCAGGAGAACAGATTTTGTATCATAAGCTGCATGATGTATCGGCAGCCGGCGATCAGGAAAAATTTGAAAAAAGGCAGCAGTTTCTAAAGGAAAATGAAAAAAAGCGTATAGAGATCGAGCAGAATCTTTTCGCAATAGGCAAAAATAAAAACGACTACTACATGATGTCATTTTTGAAAAATACTGATAAATGGAAAGTCGGAAATGAAATTTTGATGTATATCATGCAGTTCCTTCTCGTATTTTTCATAGTATCATTTGCATGCACCCGGCTGGATATTATGGGCGTGGGGGCAGTGCTGACAGCATTTATAAATATATCTATTTATATGCGCATAAAACAGAAATACGAAGTGTTTTTTGAATCTCTTGGAAATTTTAAAAATATATATAATTTTGCAAGATGGATCGTAAAAGATGAGACACTGGGCGATATATTTGCGGATAAGACGAAAGCATCTGTTGAAAAACTAAAGAGGATGACAAATGCAATTGTAAGCTTGAATACCAGAAAGCAGGGAACTATGTCGGGTGATCTGGGATCTATCGTAGCAGAATATCTGATGGCCGTTACACTTATAGATGTTGCGGCATTTAACAGGACTATGAAGATAATTGAGAATAAACAGACAGATGTCATAGGGCTTATTGAATTTGCAGGGGATATAGATGCACAGATATCAGTTCTTTCATATAGGCAGAGTATGGAAGGCGACTGGTGCAGACCGGAGTATAACAGTGAGGGGATCTCGGCAGAGCAGCTTGTCCATCCGCTGCTTGGAAAACCGGTTGCTAATGATTTTGCGGTAAAAACAAGAGCGATAATAACAGGAGCAAATGCATCCGGCAAATCAACATTTATGAAAGCGGCAGCGATAAATATGCTTCTGGCCCAGACTATCAATACCTGTACGGCTAAGTCTTTTAAAGCATCGCATATGTATGTGATGACCTGTATGTCTCTCCGGGATGATGTGCTTTCGGGCGAAAGCTACTATTTCAGGGAGGCAAGATATCTAAAGAGAATGATAGATGTGATCGACAGCAGGAATAATGTACTTTGTGTAGTAGATGAAATATTAAAGGGAACAAATACACATGAGAGAATAGCTGCATCTAAGGCAATCCTTGATTATATTGCGAAAGATAACTGCATTGCCCTGATCGCAACACATGATATGGAACTTACAGAGACGGATCTGTACAATAAATTTTATTTTGACAGTACGGTTTTAAATGATGATATAGTATTTGATTATAAGATCCATGAAGGTATCGGTGGGAAATCAAATGCCATAGCATTGCTTGAGATACTCGGTTACCCAAAGACTATAGTAGAAAGAGCAAGGCGTGGAGCAGAAAGGAAAGTATGAAACCGTTTATTAAAATGCTCAATGATGCCGCAGAAGATGCCGCAGAAGATCCGGATGTGGTATCGATCAAGATGACACTTTACCGTGTAGCGGACAGAAGTAAAATAATCGAAGCACTTATAGAAGCAGCAGAAAACGGAAAAGAGGTCATAGTGCTGGTGGAGCTTCGTGCGAGATGTGATGAGTCAAACAATATAGAGATGTCTCACAGGCTTGAGGATGCAGGCTGCCAGATACTTTACGGACTGGGTGATTATAAGGTTCACTCAAAGCTGTGCCTTATAACAAAGAAAAAGGGTGATGGCTTTAAATACATCACACAGGTTGGAACAGGAAACTATAATGAAAAGATATCGAGACTTTACACAGACCTTTCATTGATGACAAGAAACACGGTAAGACGTGTCGAGGTTGCAGCTCCGGTGCATGATGAGCATACAAGAAAGATAAACAGCGCTTGATTCACAAGAGCGTAATAGAGGACCTATAGGTCCTAATAGGCAATTCCATTTAGAAGAAATGAATGGTAAAGGTTATCCTTTAAACTGGGAATATTCTTTTGATTTTACTTTGAATATGCTTATGTATAGAGATTCTTCCGTTGATTCTTCTTGGCATATGCTTTGGCCTGATGCTGTTTATGTTGATCATGCAGACAGACCTCCTGATGATGCCTAAAAAAATACAAGGAATCAAAATAACTCCTTGTATTCTCTAAAAACTGAATATTTAATTTTTGAAGTAGTAGTTTTTTTCAGTTTCATGTATCCATTGGCTTCTGTCGCACAGATAAGTATTACAGTATCTTTTCCTTGCTTATCTAGATCTGCAGGATCTATTCTGTACTCTTTTGTTTCTGTTTCAGTTTGTGTACTGCCTTTAGAACTTGTTGTTGTACTTTTCTTTTTTGTTGTCTCATCTCCAATCAATTCAGCGAAGAACTTCTGATTTTCTGTTTCTGCAAGTCCTCCCAGCAGTACTTTAAATCTTAAGTTAGACATTAGAGATCTTGTTGTATCGTGTCCGTACAAGATTTCTAAATCTGCAATATTCTGTGTCATTATCATTATTCTACATAGACGTTTTCGATACTTTCTTGTAGCTTCTAATATTGTGTCTGCATCTATATGTAGACTTGCATATTCATCGAGAAATAATAATATCTGTTTGATATCTTTCGTTACTTTACGATTGCTGATGTATTGCATCTGCTGACTTGTTATTATATTGAGCAATGGTGCATAGAGAATAAGCTTTGGATCTTCTACGATCACAAATATGTTATACTGTTCTATTAATTTTCCTTCTATTGCAAGTTCTCCATTTCTCGGACGTCTGATGGATCGTCTTACTTTTCCGTTTGTTGCAAATAGCGTGATTGCATCATCACAGCTCTGCTTACATCCGGAATTAGTTTCTTCAGGTGTCCCGGCAAAGCTGTTTATGTATTTTTTTGCATCTTCATTGTTTGTATTGTCGATTTCCGTAAAAAGGTCTACATAGCTTGAACTTACTATTTTTTCGCAGATCTGAATGAAATCTATCCCTTCATAATAAAATGCCTGTAGAGAGGCTGTTAATATCTTACGTTCACTATCTAAATAAAACTTCGCATTTGCATTAATATTTAACTGTTCTGGCATGAGTAAGAATGCTAGTTGTTCTAGTGCTTCGTTTTTATCATCTGCTGACTCTAAGCTGTCTATAGCTCCGAAAATATTATAAGGGGTCGTGTCCGCACGTTCAGGCTCGTATATTAGCTTATTTTTCATATTCGGGCAGTTTTTACAAATATCTCCTGATATGTCTATGGTAAAACTGGTGTCTGTCCATGATATGAGTGTCGGAATGCCAATTGCTGCTGTCTTTCCTGTTCCACTTGCTGAAAATACCCAAATTGAGCCTTCTGCGTCAGTTGGACTATAAATGAGTTTTCTCCCTTTATTTCCAAATATTATTCCGTGCGCTTTGTCCTTGGATGCTTTTTTTAACTCTTGTAATTTATTTTTCTTTTTCTTTGAAAACATAGGTTCTATGTATATTATTACAAGCACAAATGCTACAAATAAAAAAACTGCTATCTGCAGGGGTGATAGATTGTTGAGTAAATATGTTATATTTCGTTTATTCATAATTAATTCCATCTTCCTTTCGTGCGATTTCTGTTGTTGTCTGTTTGACGCCAGCGACTTGCTTTTTCTCTTTCTCTAGAGCCTTTCTTTTTTAATTCGTTTACACTTAATGCTCTTCCTGAACTGTCTCGAATCGTAGCTCCATTTAAAATGTCGGATCTTTTGCAGATGCCTTTTTTCTCTAAGTAATTTGCAAGATCTTCGTGGAATGTTTTAAGATCAGAACGTCCGATTACTTCCTTCGCACAGAAGGTTTTTTTCCCGTTTCTGTCAATGACTGGAAGAAATGCAAAATGAATGTGATCAGTTGTCTCAGAATGATGAATGTATGCACTGATGCAGACATCTTCACCCATGCCACTTTTTTTCCGTATCTTTCAATTAAAAATCATAAGTTTCTTTGAAAAATTCCATCTCTTTTTTAGTCGGTAAATTCTTTGGTTTATCGACTACCCAGCAACACATTCTGACCGCATCTTTTCTTAATGTTTTTCCTGCCATTATTTCATCAATTTTTTCCTTAATATAATCGGTCTGTTTGCCTCGATCCGGTGCAAGATTAACGTTATCTAAATAGAGCTTGTCCTGATCAATATCAGGATTGCCGTAATGCCCTGGCTCTACACTGCGCTCGTAATGTTTACATAAATGTCCGATGGCTTGCATTGCAGAGAATTTTTTTACATTTGCCATGTTATGCGTGCCTCCTATTATTTATTTTCGCAGAGTACGAAAGGTCGCTCTACGCTCCCAATCGCACCCTGCGGTGTAGCATGTTATACTTTGTTCCAAAGTATGCCCTCGACTTCGTTTCGGTAACATGCCAAGGGCTCTGCCCCTGGACCCTGTTCAGCTGTCTGCCAACGCATCCATCTGAAAGGGTCTAACGACCCTACGGTTGTAATTGCCATATTCTGTTATGAAGTAAAATTGTGATTGCAACCTACCCTGATAAATTGCTACTTTTTTATCAAAAAATACAGGAATATTAGAGTCGTAAGGCTGTGAAAATTCATTCATAAATGTTACTCATTTGTGCGTTTGGAATTGAAGTAATTAAGATTATGTTCATTGCACATGATAGAGATAAATTCTTTAATATCTGAATTTGATTTAAGATCAAAATAATCACAGATTTTTTTGAAATAATCGTTTGTATTTTCCCAATTTTTAAGTAACTTATGAATTGATTTTTTGTCCATATGGAACTCATTTTTTATTGCTTTATCAAAGAACTTTTCGAGTTCTTTTAAATGTGAATTTTCTGTTTGCAGATCATTGATCTGCTCTGCTATTGTTTTACTCATGATTTTTCTCCTATAATTTTCAGGAGAGGCATACCTCTCCTGTGTATTGATACTATTTAAACTGACGCATGATTTCATCAAGTGCGTTAAATTCATCTGAATTAAGGTTCCAGTTTTTTTTCAGCTCGATAAGATCTGTTAAACAGCGATATGTGTATGTACTGTCGCAGATCAAATCCCATCTCGAGATTATCTCTTCAAAGATTGAAATAAGTCTAATTCGATCAGGATGATGAACTGAAATGTCGTAAAGTTCACGTACAAATATAGCTTGTACTGGATCTATTGATTCAATTTGAACTGATATTTGTTTAAGATTTTGCGATAAATGGTAAATAGATGGTTCATTGCCATTTAATGGTGCATCATCTATTGAGTTTCTTTTGAAACACCAATTTGCCAGTTCTTTCAGTGCACTTGTGTTCATGTCAGAGTGTTTATATGCTGCTTCTTTGAATATTTGTGCAACATCTGATATTTTTTCTGTGTTCATTGACCGCTCTCCTTTCTTAAAGATTTCTAATGATTTTATTTTTGCCATGTCGGCTCCTTTCCTGAGGCTTTGCCTCAATGTTTTTTCATAAAAAACAAATGTCTGTCGATGCTCCTTTCATTCATCTTGGGATTGCATTTAATTTTTTCTAAAAAGTCTGTTATTAACTGTTACACCTATATAGTGTATTTTTTTGTTATTTTGTCCACAAAAATTATAGATTTTTTTTATAAAATATGCGAAAATATAATATTACGATAGATACTAGCTTCGAAAAATATTGTTAGATAAAAAGATAAGCGCACCCAAAAATGGTGCGCATTATTCTTTTTATCAGACATTATTGATGAGCCTACTTGCTTTTATCTCTTTAACATCATTAATAGTCCAGTCTTTTTTCAAATCTATCAGATTAGAAATAGTATGATATGCATATGCACAGTTTTGCAGAATATCCCAGTCATCAATAATTGCTGCCCAAATCGTTATAAGCTGGACTTTCATTGAAGCAGATTGAAGCAGATCTGAAAGTTGTATGTAATAACGTGATCTGTCATATTTATCTAATGATTCTAGAAATTTTGAAAAGAATTGAAGTTGCATCTGTAAATTATCTAGTGCTGGCTCAGTGCCGGTAAGAGGCACCTGATTAAATGCATTTCGATGTTTGCACCAGTTGATAAGTTCTTTGAAATCATTCTTGTTAGATGCGATGATGAGTTCCTCATCATCGTATAAATCTGTTGCAATTCATCGGAAATGAATATCGTGTTTTGCATAAGAATTACCTCCAGTTAATTTATAATTTTAAAAACAGTGATATATATATCACCTTTTGAAGAATGTCAATATAAAATTTAATAAAAGTGATATAAATTAAAATAGTACGTATTTTGTAGAAAATACGTACTATTGTTTTGCGCATTTATGCGTAGGGTGTGTTATAATGCCAATATATGCGAACTTTTTACAGAGAAAATACGAACTAATGGCAAATAAGAAGTGTGTTGCTCTCACAAAAGAGCAGCTTGAAAATATAATAACTACAATGCGATCAGGCGAAGCAGGATTCCGACCAAATGAGCAGATCGCTACAGCTCCTTTGTTAGAGGCAAATTTAGGGATGCGCATAGAGGATATACTTGTCCTGCATCTGCAGGACATTGTAATGGATGGTGGACGTTACCGGTTGAATGTGATTGAAAAGAAGACAAAGAAAAAGAGAACGTTCACAGTACCGGTACCGGTATACAATTTTATTCGGGTATATTGTGCAGATCATAACATAGATTCAGATCAGAATATATTTCAAGTAGGAGAGCGACAAGTACAGAAGCATTTGCAGAAAGTTGTAGACTATTTAGGATATGATGTGCCTATTGGGGCTCATTCTTTTCGGAAGTATTTCGCAACAGAGATTTATAATAAAAATGACCATGATATCGTGCTGGTACAACGCCTACTGCAGCACAGCAGTGCTGCAACTACGCAACGGTACATAGATGTTGAGCAAAAAATTGATAAAGCATTACAGAGTCAGTGCATATTATTTTAATAGAGAAAAGTATTAGAAATATATATAAAGTATTACTTCTTATATACTTTGTATATTGATGTACGCCATAAATTTGTGAATAATAGTGGAATTAAAAGTATAAACTTGAAAATGTTGATAGTATGTGATACAATTATATCAACAAAAAATGAGATGGGTACTCCATAGTACACCAAAAACGAACCCCCAGTAGGTGCAACTACTGGGGGTTCTTCTCTTTTTATTCGGTAGAGCATCCGATCAGGTTAATTGTCGCTATCTGTTACCGTCTAACCATTTGCAAATATAATACGAGACTATACTTGCCATGACGGAAACAAAAAAAGAGATGAGAATATCCATAGTAACACCTCCCTTCTGTTGCCAGAATGGGTTACGACAACATTGTAAGTATATCATAGTATGAAAAAAATGTTGAATAAATAATTTAATAATCATATAAAAAGTATTACTTTTTATATATTTGAAAGGAAATCTTATAATGAAAATAATTGTGCAAATTCCGCTTCAACTATTCTTAAATATTGATACTATCCTTTATTTTGCGTTTGTTTTCATACATTTTAGAATCCGCTTCACGTATAGCATCGTCAATTGAGCGTTTCATATCTTTACGCAGAATAGAATAGCCCATCGCAACTGTTATAGGCATATATGTATCATCATCAATATGCAGATCGCCATAGGATTGCGAAAGGGACACAGTTATTTCCTTAAACCTGTTTTCGGCATCAGTATCTTTCGATATAAATACAAATTCATCTCCACCTATCCGGTAGCATTTTCCGAGGTCACTGAGATTGTTTTGCAGACAGTCTGCAACAGACTTTATGAGCTCATCTCCTTTTATGTGTCCATATGTATCATTTACGAATTTAAGATTGTTTACATCAAATATTGCGACAAGCAGCTCGGGATATCCGTTGCTGCTGATGTTCTTTAGCTCCTCCATATATGATGTGCGGTTCAACATATCGGTAAGTCCGTCGTGGTATGCAAGTCTGCTTAAAAGCTTCATCCGGATATTTGCCTGATAGTTTGAAAGCAGATAAGATAGGATCTGCAATGCCTCAAGAAACAGAAAAAGCAGCACGCCGATTCGTGTAAAGAAGCTTGTTTCAGCGGAGAGCCTTGTCCAGTGCAGAACGATATCTATTGATACGGCGCTTAAAAAACAGATACAGCCGATATTATGGTATATATTATTCTTGTTTCTCCTCAGGATGCCGGTTATAACTGCATGTACAACTAAAATAATAGATATACCATATATAATATGTGTTATTATTAAAGTTTCATGAAAGTCTTTTATGTTAAGAAGCGAAAGCATAAAGCGGAGTATAAAGCTTATGCAGCTAATTGCCGTTATTAAATTCACAATTCGTTGTGAATATTCGTTATACATACGTCCCATAAATAAAAATAATGGCGGAAGGATCAGCGGCATAAGAATTTCAGCCTGCATATGGAAAATATGTGCATTCTGGAAAAACAGCTGCATTATCCTGCAGTCCATTATCATAAATAAACCTATAATAGTGGCGAAAACACCAAGGTAAAGCATTTCGGCTCCTATGTTTACGATAAAGAGGGATAAATAAAAATATAAAACATAATCCAAACACAGTAATTACCAGACTGAGACTGAATGCAGGCAGTCTCTGCCGGATGTGGGATAGTATTATATCTTTACCATCACCGATGTATATGTCTGAAATTTTCCCGCTTCCATCACAGTATGGATTATCTATATCCAAAGTGACTGTATGACCGGAATATTTTTTATCGATATT
>SAMEA104315431__coassemble_734_pt1 | contig 19519 bp, 18 predicted proteins | sample SAMEA104315431__metabat2_low_PE_025 | metagenome-assembled genome bin SAMEA104315431 (sample SAMEA104315431) | gut metagenome | biome: Monkey gut; feature: monkey-associated habitat; material: faeces | place: China | collected 2013
ACCATATTCATCTTTTAAGTTTTTATATTGTGAGCTTGTCTTTGCACGAATCTGAGAAACATTATTACTATCTTTGATTACCTTAAGGTAATGGGATAATGACTCGATTAAAACTTCATCTTCATCTGAAACAAATAACACATATTTTCCATTTGCCATCTTTGTAACATTATGCCAATTAACTTGTGGCCGTAATTCTTCTTCTACACCATAATATATGTATCTTGAATCCTTGATCTTACTCGCTTCCTCATATTCTGCCTGATATAATGTATTTCCATTTTTAGCAACAACGATTTCTATTTCTGCATCATATTTCATAGGCAAAAGATGTTCTAGTCTCTTTAAAACCAGGTTTCCCCTGTTATGCGTAGGTATTCCTATAGTTAATAAAATATTATCTTTATTTCTTCCTGCATCCGTTAATCTGTAGGCATGTTCTTCATCAAATATTATTTTCAAATTTTCCTCATATTGATTATTTTCCGCAAACATTATTTTAGGCAGATATATCATAATATTTTCATGAAAGAAATTTTTATAATCCTTTTCATTCAAAAACAATTTAATATTTCCACATACCTGCTTAAATTCTGGAATTTTATAAAATGAAGCCGCTTTCTCTATGTCATTTGCTATCACATACAATTTTCTCCCTTTTACTCCTGCGATAGCTCTGGCAAATTTTCTATAATCCCAATCCAACTCTATAACAACATCACTGAATTCATCTAATTCAAAAACATCTGGTAAGTCATCCGTTTCAAATTCATTTACGGAAAACACTCCCTCAAAAGTCTTTTCTATTTTGTCGAAAATAAAATATTCTCCATCTCGATATGGAACAAAATCCAATTTGCAGTCATTATATGAACATATGCTACTCTCTATAGATTCATTAAAACTTTCACGAAATTCATTTTCGTTTCCATTAATGTAACAACTATATATATTCTCCAATATCCATTCCTGTTCATAACCATTTTGATATAACCAGATAAATGTCTCTAAGGCTTCATCATATGCATTATTTTCAAATTTTAAACATCCATACTCTAATAATTCTTTATAATCCATTATCTACCTCGCTCTGTATATTTTTTCACACATTATATCTGCAACTCTAATGGCTCCCCTTCCATCCACACATAGCTGCATCCGGCGCGACATATCCTTTCTCAACGTATAGTCTTCTTGCATTCTTTCCAAAACAGAATTTATTGATTTAACAATGTCCCCTTCTCTTACATCTCCTGCATATCTTATCAATCCATCTTCATCAAATTGCTTTACATTATCTATTTGATTATCAACAAATGTATAAGAGATTGTCGGTGTACCACAAGCACACAATTCATACAATGTAGTTCCACCTGCTGAAATCGCAATGTCAGCATTAATCATATAATCTTCCATATTACTAACATTTCGATGTATACTAACATTGGATTCATTTCTATACCGAGCAACTAAATCATTATAATTTGCATTATATCTGCCACATATTACATCTATTTTTTTATACTTACTTCTGTCAATCCCACATAGAATCAATTCTGCAATATTATAGGGATCACTTCCACCTGTCATAATAAGGATATTTTCTGTACTTTCTGAGATGTATTTATTTTTCATATTCCAAAAAGCTTCTCTCAATGGAGCATATTTCGTGCCTAAAAAATATTGCGTCTTTGAATCCTTAAGGTTATACCCTAATTTCTTCCAATAATTTGCATAACAAACAATTGAATTTACCGGGTATTCGAATTTTCCTAAATCATCAATATATATTGTCTTTGTAAACCTGCCTATTGCATCCAAATATTTGTATGTGACCTGATAGCTGTCTATCAATAATTTATCAATATTCTCATCAATGATTATCTTTGTCAGTTCTTGAACTTCCGACTCCATATCATTCCATTTAGTATGCAAAACAATATACCTGAAGTTTCTTTGTCTTAATAGCCCTACCGGTTGTTCATCAGCTATTATAAACATAACCTCTTCATTCTGACACCGCAATGCTTCTGCTATTGATAAGCATCTCATTAAATGTCCTGTGGCGATTTGATTATTCATATCTACTCTGATTGCAATCATATATTTACACCATCTTTATTTCAAAGGTTCTATATATTTCCTCATAGCCTGCATTTAAAAAGGCCTTTTGCGAGGCAATATTTTCAGGTTTTACTTTACCTACAATTTTCGTTACTTCCGGTAACTCTTTATGTACTGCCTCTACTACAAGTTTAAGCAATTTGCTGCCATATCCAGAATTTCTCTTTTCTGAGCATATACTATACCCAACCTCAGCTGCATCATCACAAATAGTTATTCTCGCCTGTCCAACCGGTATACAATCATCCATTAATATATATTGTACACAGTCATCCCTTTGCATAAGCTTGTTGAACCATTGAACATGTTCTGCATATGAAATTTTATCTGTTGAGAATGAATTTTCCCTTACTAATGAGTCATTTGCCCATTTGAATAACAAATCGCAGTCTTCACTATTTGCTCTTCTTAAATATAATGCCATACTTTATTTTCCTATGAGATTAAACTGAATTGGTGTTCCTCTTTTAATATCCTGCAATGCAACCTGTCCTATAACTTCCGAATAATATTTGGGTTTTAATCCATATCCAGGTCGAATTATTCCTATATTCTCATCAGTTAATTGTTCACCCTTTTTTATATCCTTTATGCAGAAAATAGAACGTCGAAACTGCAGATTCTCTTTTTCCTGTTCGCTTGGTCCATATTTTATTATGCCGATTGCCTTTTCAGCCTGTCTGATGTCGCAAACCATCTGCTTAAATTCCTTAGGATTCATAGAAAAAGAAGAATCAGGATTCTCTATCGATCTATCAATACAAAAATGTTTTTCTATAACACTCGCACCAAGCGCTACTGCTGTAACAACTCCAACTGATCCCATAGAATGATCGGACAATCCATATGGTACATCAAATGTATCTCCCATATTTTTCATTGTCATAAGGTTCATCTGATCTGTTATTGCCGGATATGCGCTTGCACATCTTAGCAGTATAAGATTATCATTTCCAAACTTTCTTACAGCGCTAACAGCTTCATCTATCTCTGCAAGCGTTGCCATTCCTGTAGACATAATTATTGGTTTTCCCTTTGATGCAACATACTCAATAAGCGGAATATCTACCAACTCAAATGATGCAATCTTATAAAATTCAATTCCTATCTCCTCCAGGAAATCAACAGCTGTATTATCAAACGGTGTAGAGAAAAAATCTATTCCGCATTTCTTTGCCTCATCAGATAATTCTTTTTGCCATTCCCACGGAGTATAAGCTTTTTGGTATAATTGGTATAGATTTTCCCCATTCCATGTTCCGTTCTCGATATGAAAATACTTATTGTCACAATCTATTGTTAGCGTATCCGGTGTATATGTCTGGATCTTGATACAATCTGCACCTGCTTCTTTCGCAGTATGTATTATCTCCTTAGCCCGATTTATATCACCCGCGTGATTTGCCGACATTTCAGCTATAATATACGTCGGATTGTTTTTTCCAACTTCATGTGTACCAATTTTCATAATCTTATATTCTGCCTTTCTCCTTCAACAACTTATATTTAAGTTCAGCTAATTCCCAATCGATTTCATTGTCGATATCCTGAACTTCCATCTCTGATAACAATATTCCACCTGTATTATTTGTCACCAAAAGCCCTGTATTCAAAAAACGGGAAACATTTAATGCATAAAACTGACCACAATCGTGATATATAGTTTCGATATCCTGTGAACGTTTCATTGCATATTCAGGCCACTTATATTGCAGCTTGTCATCATCTAATTGCATTCCTCTTAGCGGTGGAAAAGAAAAAGATGTGACCGGCATAACACTATCAAAATCCTTGCTTTCCAAAGTTTCGACAGCTTTTTTTAATTTATCGCCCGTAACAAATGGCGCAGTCGGATATATACAACATGCATTTTTAAAATTTCTGCCAGCTTCCTTATATTTTCCAAGAACTTCTTTCAACACATCTGCTGTTGTAGCATAATCATTTGACGTCTGTTCGCTTCGCATAAATGGTACATTTGCTCCAGCTTTTATTGCAATATCCGCAATTACCTCATCATCTGTCGATACCATTATTTCATCAAAGATTCCAGCTTCTTTTGCAGCTTCTATTGAGTACTCAATTATTGGCTTTCCGCAAAATTCTTTGATATTCTTATGTGGTATGCGCTTGCTGCCGCCGCGAGCTGTAATTATTGCAATATTCATTAGCTTTAATGCTCCTCTACTGTTTTTAAAAGCTCCTGTATCTGCTCAACTGATAACCATTCTGTATTTTTGCCTGAACTATATTCAAATCCCTGCTCCACTTTCTTTCCTCCAGCCTGAATCTGATCTTTATTCCACCAATCAAAATGAGGATACACTATAAAATGCTTATCATACTCATATGTAAGCATTGAATCTTCCCTTGTAACCATTATCTCATGAAGTTTCTCTCCCTCACGAATACCAACCTCAGGCATCTCACATCCCGGTAATATAGCCTGAGCTAAATCAGTAATCTTAAATGATGGAATCTTTGAGATAAATGTCTCTCCGCCCTTTGCTTCTGACAGAGCTTTTATTACAAGCTCTACTCCCTGCTCAAGACTTATCCAGAATCTTGTCATTCTATAGTCAGTTATAGGGAGTGATGTCCCACCATTCGCTACAATATTTCTAAAGAATGGTATAACCGAGCCCCTGCTTCCAGCTACGTTTCCATAGCGTACGATTGAGAAATTGACATCTTTCTCTCCTGCATAAGCATTAGCTGCGATAAAAAGTTTATCCGATACAAGCTTTGTTCCACCATACAGATTTATAGGATTAACTGCTTTATCTGTTGAAAGAGCAACTACACGTTTTACTCCACAATCCAGCGCAGCATCTACTATATTCATTGCACCATTTATATTTGTCTTTACAGCCTCCATTGGGTTGTACTCACATGATGGCACCTGCTTTAATGCTGCTGCATGAACCACATAGTCCACTCCATCAAAAGCTCTGTAAAGTCTCTCCTTATCTCTTACATCACCTATAAAAAATCTAAGTTTATCCGCCTGTGGATGGTTCTTATATTCATTCTGCATCACAAATTGCTTATATTCATCTCTTGAATAAATAATTATCTTCTTTGGCTCATAGTGTGCTAACACATAGCTGACAAATTGATGTCCAAATGATCCCGTTCCCCCAGTAACTAAAATTGATTTTCCATTTAACATGAAATTTCCTCCTGATATTTTCTATCAGTGCCTGGCACGACTTTTAAAATAAAAAACCACCCGAACCAAAACAGTTCGAGTGGCATCATACTTCATCCGATATATATTTATGCCTCCATGCACCATTCCGATTCCTCATGAATCTCTCATGTATTATATATCGACAATATTCAATAAATATTTATAGACGTCATTAATTATAATTCAATCTAAATGAATCTGCTATTTTTTCTAGATCTTCGTTCGAAACTTTGTGTTTTAACAGTGGCAAAAGTATCCTGTATTTTTCAGGAATATATCTGCCTATATATAGGTTATCACAAGCTTTTGGAAATTCTGCATTTATATAATCACATAATTCTGTATACATCTCATATGGTATGCTGTCGTATCTCAAAAACATCACCTTAAGCGTTGCCAAAAAACCTGAAAGCAATATATCGAGTTCGATTTCTTCCCTATACTGCTCTAATAAATTTCTTCTTTTATACTCTCCAACTCTTAATTTTAAAACTTTTAGAACATCATCATGGTATCCAACATTTTTCTTTAGCACCGTCGATTCATTATTTACAAAGTAATGATATAATTTACTATGGCAATTCTTTCTGCATACATATAATACAATCCCGAAAAAAATATATCTTCGTATGCAACATTTTCCGGGAAAAATATATTATTGTCTATCAAGAAATTCTTTTTGTATATTTTATCCCAGACCCCATAACCCAGACAGTTTGAACATATAAATTCTTTTCGCTTTTCGCAGGTGTCTACCAGAAGATTCGCCACCGTTTTATCCAGCTTGTGTTCTTTAGGTTTACTCCCATCATCCCGGAAAAATTTACAATATACAATATCCCTGTTATTATCTATCATCTCTTTCAGCATGATTTCATACATATCAGGCTCAACCCAGTCATCCGAATCCACAAACCCTATATAGTCTGCTGTTGCATATGACATTCCTATATTTCTCGCTTTCCCCTGTCTGCCATTCTCATCACAATGAACAGCTATAATATTGTCAGGGTACATACTTTCAAATTGCTGTATCATATTCCACGTATTATCTGCCGAAGCATCATCGACAAATATAAGTTCCATATTTTCTATCCCTATCGTCTGTTTTTCCAGAGATTTAAAACATCTTTTTACATATTTCTCAACATTATAGCAGGGAATGATCACACTGATAATAGCCATTTTCTCATATTCTCCATATTTTATAAGTTCCTGTTAATTTACAATTTTCTTTAATCCTATTATAATATATCCATAGATTATATTCAGGAGCGATTTATGAACATATTATTTTACAGATATAACAGCATTTGTGAACGCGATATTATAAAAGCATTCGAGACATTAGGTCATCATGTAAAAACTATAGATACAGAAATCTTTCGAAAGGATGTAACAGCCAGAGAGACTTTATCTCTTGTACATAATGAGCTTTCATCTGCAAGCTACGACTTCGTATTCACTATCAACTTCTATCCAGTAATTTCAGAAGTCTGCAATATTCATCATATCCGTTATTTGTGCTGGATTGTTGACAGTCCTGTTCTGGAACTTTTTTCCAAAAGTATATCTAACACATGGAACCGTATTTTTCTTTTTGACTCAGCACTTTTAAATGACTTTAGTCATTATAACCCGGATAGAATTTTCTATCTTCCTCTTGCATGTGATGTGGACGATAAACAGTCCTATATTCGTAATGCCTCATCAATGCAGCTTAATAAATTTCGTCACAAAATATCATTTATCGGTTCACTATACAGTGAAAAAAATCCTTACATTCATTTACAGCACACTTCAGAATATATGAAAGGATATCTTGATGCTGTAATGAATACACAACAGAATATATATGGCGCATATATCGTTGATGACATGATAACTCCTGAAATCATTGATTATTTTGATAAAAATATGTCTAAAAAATATATTTTTCCAGAAAAATCAAACGCTGATTATAAAGCACTTATAAGCCAATATTATATCGGCACAAACATTACTGTACTCGAAAGGACTCACCTGCTAAAAGAACTTTCCAAAACATATGATGTCGATTTATATACGTTCAGTAATACTGATATGCTCCCTGATATCCATGTTCACAATGGTGCAAACACTATTACCGAAATGCCTATAATTTTTCATGAGAGCCAGATAAATCTGAATCTCACATCACGTCCTATACGAAACGGCATACCACTTCGCATATGGGATGTTCTCGGATGTGGCGGATTTTTGTTGACCAATTACCAGAATGATCTGTTCAATCATCTGGTTCCCGGTGAGCATCTCGATATTTACTCAAGCGAGGAAGAATTTTTTGAAAAAATTTCATTTTATTCTTCTCATCCCGATGTATGTCGCGAAATTGCTCACAATGGATATGAATTCGTAAAAGAATACCATACATATACCATCAGATGTGAAGAACTTATCCAGCTCGCATTTTCTATCTAGAGAATCATTTAAAATTTTTCATTATAAGCGGCATATCTTCTTTTAGCTTTTCTATAGCATCTTCATATGCCGCAAGCATTTTTCTGCCCTGTTCAACCAGATCATTCACAAGCTTTGTTGGTGAATCATTTTCACTGTACTTAAGTACTTCAGCCTGTATCTCATAATCCGTCTTTGCCATATATGCCTGCAGCATACTTGTCACATAATTTTCTTCTATATGTTCATTCATCTGCGAGATTTCATCCATAGACCTCACCATCTGCGATGATGATGATTTTCCTTTCGCATTTAAACTATCCATTTTCGAATATATCTTTTTCGTTTTTTTAATATCGTCTTCCAATTCTACTATCTTATCTGGTATATTCTTTATCAGTTTTATTATATATTCTTTTTCATCACTATCTAAGTATGTCCCAACATTTAATATTTCTGATATGTCATATGTATTGGCACAATATCTTTTTATCGCCTCTTTCAGGCTGATAAATTCTGTTCCAGCTATTTTTGCACCGCCCTCTGTCGCATTTATCACCTTCAGATCATCATATCCTGCAATGTAATTTTCTATCCACTTACGGTAAATATTCATATTTGATTCCGTGAGCACCATGTTTCCATAATTGTCTTCTACCTCTATATATTCTTTCTTTTGTGGATTAATTTTATCATTTCCCTTTCCATATGCTCCATCCGTATGCTCAACGCCTCCAGGATATGCCAGATCCTGTCCTACAAGAATAATCGTTTTAAATCCCATCTCATGCAATAATGCCAATGCACTTGTGGCAACAGATCCACCTGTCGGAAGCTGGATGGTATCTTTTCCTATATCATCTAACATTTTTTTCAGATAACTTTGTTCATCTATTTCATAAAAATGTTTTGCCTTGTTTAGTTTTACAACGTCTTTATTTGAATTCATCGCCAACGCTATAGGAATATCTTTAAATTTATCATTTTTAAACAGGACGAGAGGTTTTCTGGAATCTATGCTCATAGTCATATCCGGAATAATTCCATTTTCAAGTACTGTATTTAACGCAGTATCGACAACCATTAAAAATGCCTTATCTTTTATATTTACAAGTTCCTTTACGTTTTTATCTAAAGATGGACCAGCTGCAACTAAAACCGCCGGTATTCCATTCATTTTCTTCTTTTCTATTATATCAACTAACTGACTAGCCGAATTGTGTTCCAGCATATCTCTGGTGAGTTCATATGTATTGTGCTGTATCTCAACGCCTCTGAGTATCATTGTATTTCGTGTAAAGATAATAAGCTCAATAACACTCTTATATACATCAAGCATTTCCTGATATTCGTTTTTGAAAATCTGCAGATAATTTGGCAGTACAGCTTGTACCACAAGCTGATAATTCGAATAATTTACCACTGTCTGAAGTGCATGAAAGAAAAACTCATCATTTACTCCCTTGACTGTAATACACACATTTTCGTTTTCTGCCAGTCCTGCCAATTCGTTATAATTCATAGCCTTCCAGAATATTTCCTGACATGGCTCATAGACAATTATTTTACAATCTCTTTTTAATTGACTTAAGGCAAGCAGGCTCTTTCCGTCTGCCATTCCAAATACTATTATTACGCTATTTTCATTAATTTCTGGTTTGTCAAATTGTTCAACCCACTGCCTTGACGCTTCATTCGGATCATATATACTATTCAATGGATAAAACCTGTTATTTGCCTCTATAGCAAATGTATTTCCCTTATCCGTCTCTATATCTGCAATATTGTATCTATCAAGCCTGTCATTATATATTTTCTCTATCTTTTCCTCACTAAGTGCATTAAAGCACTTAACAATTCCCGCTACTGTCTTTTTAGCATTCCCTTCAAATGTCATCTAATTATTCTCCATATATACATAAAACGTATTCTTTATCTCGTATTCAAGCGTATCTGCCATAAGCACCTCGTCCTTTGCAGTATATGACTCATTCATATTCTGAATCTGCTGCAATACAGTATTTATCGGAAATTCTATTCCACTGTTTACTATTTGCTGTGCCCATTCTACTATTTCCATCATCATCGATATTGTTGTACCGATATGATCATTTATATAATTCCATAAACCATCTGTGCTTTGTCTCAAATGCTTTACCATATTATCTATATTATCAATCTCGTTTTTTATCTTTTCCATGCTTTCTTCCGCCTTATTGTGAAAAAAATAGGACCGGCATAGCCGATCCTATTTAAGATTATACAGATGTGATTACTGTAATAATGAAAGAACACCCTGTGTAGACTGGTTAGCCTGAGCAAGCATAGACTGTCCTGCCTGAGCGAGGATGTTATTCTTGCTGTAAGAAACCATCTCTTCAGCCATATCTGTATCACGGATACGAGACTCTGCTGACTGAGTATTCTCTGCTACGTTGTCAAGGTTATTAACTGTATGCTCCAATCTGTTCTGTAATGCACCAAGTGAAGAACGCTGTGTAGAAACTTTTGAAATAGCAGCCTGGAATGTCTTCATTGCTGTTCCTGCCTTAGCAAAAGTTGAAACTGTATTGTTAGTTCCAGCTGTAATTCCAAGTCCTGTTGCATTCATAGCCTTGATTGTGATAGAAATCTTCTGTCCTGATAATGCACCAACCTGAAGATTCTTAGCTGAGAATCCACCTGAAAGTAAGTTCTGTGTATTGAACTGTGTAGTAGATGCGATACGATCAATCTCAGATGTAAGAGCATCAATCTCAGACTGGATAGCTGTTCTATCAGATGTAGTATTAGTATCGTTAGCAGCCTGTGTAGCTAACTCATTCATACGCTGTAAGATTGAGTGAGCTTCATTTAAAGCACCTTCAGCAGTCTGGATAAGTGAAATACCATCCTGAGCGTTGTCAGAAGCTTTGTTAAGTCCTCTGATCTGGCTTCTCATCTTCTCTGAAATTGTAAGTCCGGCTGCATCGTCTCCTGCACGGTTGATTTTGTAACCAGAAGATAATTTCTCTGTTGATTTAGCCTGTGCGCTTGTTGTAACTCCTAACTGTCTGTTGGCATTAGCTGCCTGCATATTGTGCTGTACTACCATATTAATTTTCCTCCTTGAATTAAGTGAAGCTTCCATGCTTCAATGTGTTTTATTATTGTGACTCGCCGCCCGACCGTACGCTCCGATTGGCTTGCCACCAAGTAATACTTTGTTTACTTGTTATATATATCGGATGACATGTCCGATACTTTATACCTAATTTAAAAAATTATTTATTTTTTCTATCCTTAATTTTTATTGTCCATAAATTGTGGTGCTACATAATTTGTGTTTGTCATGTTTTTATAGTATTTATTTACCACATTCTGACCCTTTCTTACTTCGCGTGCCTGTTTTTTTACACTTGTAAATTTTGATGTCATCAGGTCTTTGTTGCGTGCCTCCTGGCTCTGTATATGTACACTTTTATCTGTTATACTTTTTATATGAGCCTGCATGGTACGTATCTCTTCTTTGTGCGCTTCTTTGTTTCCCTCCAGTTCTTCTTTCATACGTTCGAATAGCTTCTCAAAACCGCTATCCAGCTGTTCCAATTGCTCAATGAGTTTTGCTTTTTCCTCAACCACCTCATCAAAGTCATCTGGTCTTAAGTTTGGATCTTCCAGCTGATTCTTTTGAACATTATCAAGTTCTATTATACGATCCAGAACCTTTTCTTTTTTTTCAAGGCTCTGTATCATTATGTCTATGTATGTCTGTTCCATGTATGCTCCTTCGTTATCTTCATTTATATACTCGCCGGCACTTTATATCCAGCTTTTATCATAGCTTCTTCCACGTATATTATACATCCCCAAACATCTTTTTTCCACAACAAAGAATTCCTATTACATTTGATTCTTTACAAAATACAAAATGGATTACTGCCATCTGGCAATAATCCATTTTAGTCCTACGATGCACTTACCTTGCTTCCGTTTGCAGTTGCTTTCATTACATCTTTCCATGTATCTCGCATTGTTCTTAAATGCTTTAGCACCTCATCAAGGATTTCCGCATCCTTTTTCACATTTGCCTCAACAAGCCTCTGTCTTAAATATGAATAAACATTATCAAAATCTTCTGCCACTTTGTATTTATGATCCAATGTAGCCTGGAATTCATCTATAATGTTTTCTGCCTTTTTTATATTATTATGGGCTTTCATTATATCGCCCTTTTCTATCGCCATCTGTGCGATATTGCAGAATTTTATCGCTCCCTCATAGAGCATCAGTGTAAGTTCTGCCGGTGATGCTGTGTTTATTTTATTGTTTGCGTATGCTGCATATGCCTGATTCTGTAACATTTCGCCCTCCCTGGTCATATCACCTCCCGGAATCTTTTATTCACTCTTGAATTCTCTGTTTAAAGAAGATTTCGCAAACAATTTTTTAAAAAGATTCTGTGAGTAATCTATTCGTACAGATATTTAACAGACTGCCAGCCTCATCCCGACAGCCTGCCTTTTATATTTATGAGAAATATCCACTCAGTGAACTCTGTGTGCTATTGAGCTTAGTGAGTGCTGATTCCATTGAAGAGAACTTCTTGTAATAGTAATCCTCTTTGTCGGAAATCTTTGTCTCCCATTCCTTAATAAGTTTCGTATAATCAGAATACTGTTTTGTCATCTGCTTATCATTATAGATTGTAAATGATGAGCTTAAAGATGTAGCTTTCATCTTATCTCCGATAGCAGTATAAAGATTTGTTGCCACCTTCTGCATAAACTGCATTATCGTGTCCGGATCTTCTGATATAGCTTTCATAAGCTTATCAGCATTTCCTGATGTATTTGTATCATCCTCATCTCCATCGATATGGTATGCGTTCTGTTCATTATCTGCCGCATTGAGATATCCGAGTGTATGTATTCCAAAGCTTGATAATGAGTATTTCTTTCCATCTATTTCTACAGCCTGTGACATAGCTGATGTCATCGCACTCATTACGCCATTTAATGTAGAGTCATTTCTGAGGAGTGAATCCTTGATCTTTGTCTCCCATTTTTCGATTTCCTTGTCTGACATTGAGTCCTTCTCATCGTCTGTCAGTGGCTCATAACCTTTTGATGAAGATGCATTGTAGAGCTTTGTCATCTCGTTTATGATGTTATTGTATTCTGTGAGGAAATCCTTTACCTTATCGTAGATTCCCTGCGTGTCCGTACTTGTAGTTATGCTTATCTCATCATTTCCTGTTGTGGCAAGAGCCTCTATTGTGAGGTTATTTATCGTAAACGTACTGCTTGAGCCGGTGTACTGGACACCATTAAGCCAGATTTCTGCATCCTCTCCTTCTACTTTTTTTGCCTTTGTATTGTACTGGGCATTAGATGAAAGATTATGTGCTGAGTTTACTGTCTCTACCATATTTTTAAGTGCAGTCTTATACTCACTGGATGTTGTATCCTTAATGGCTGCAAGTTCTTTTACAAGCTTGTTATCGTCAAGCTTTGTCTGTTCGCTTGAAATGCTTGTAGTAAGTGCAGCTACCTTTGCGGCATATGCGTTTGAATCTGTTCCGTTTCCGGCTATAAGATTAGATACAGCGTCTTTGCCGCCTTTATTATATGCATCATGTATAGCGGATGTAAGACCTGCTATCGTATATTCATCACTGCTTGTAAGTGATGTATCCTTTGTCGATTCAAAAGCAGTCACTGTAGAAAGATTTGATGAATATGTAGAGAGTGCTTTCTCATCAATATTCTTTGTAATGTCTTTATAAGCATCAGCCGCTGCCTCTGCACCACTTATTGCTGTCGACGATGTATACTCAACCTTTTCTGTTATAGTTACACCATTTTTGGAGTCAGCTGCTTCTCCCTCAGCATAATATTTTCCATCATCACGTTTTGTGTATGTCTTTCCGTCACTGGTATACGTATCATCTGAATTTTTTGTGTATATCTTTGTATCAGCATCACTTCCGGATACATATGATTTAGATTCTGAAACCTTTTTGTATGTGACCGTCTTTGTAAGATCTGCCGTGTCACCGCTGTATTTATCATTTTCATCGCTGACATTCACATAGGCTCCATCTGAGTTTTTCTTATATGTCTTGCCACCATTTGTGTAGCGTTCTTCTGCTGAAATATATTTTCCGTCTTCTGATTTGTATACAGTGTTTCCATCGGCATCTTTTGCTGTTGTCTTGCTGTATGTCGTATATGTACCGTCAGAATTTTTAGTGATTATAGCTGAATCCCTGCCACTGCCAAGTTTTGCAAGTGTCTCAAGTTTTGCTGTGTCTATATCAACGCCTGATTCGGTTTTTTTACCGCTTAATGATCTGTAAAAATCCTGTACATCAGCATATGCTGTACCATATGTGATGGCATTGAGCAGATTGTTGCTCTGTGCGGTGTATTTCTCTATATTTGATGAGGAACTCTTATATGCTGCAACAGCGTTTTCTATATTCTGCTGTGTTGCTGCATCTGAGCCTCCATATAAGCTGTCATACTGGCTGTATGGATTTGATGTAGATGTTCCTACTGCAATTCCGAGCTTATATAATGCTGTTGCACCACCTGTGTTTGCACCGGTAAGTGTAAAGTCATTATCTGCTCCGGTATCTTTTGCACTGATATAGAAGCGTTTATATGTAGAGTCATAGCTTGCATTAAGCCCGGCTTCCTTTAACTGTTTCTCAACATCAGACATTGTTGATGTAGCGCTGAGTGTTATGCTCTTTGTGCCATCTTTTGTGTTTACATTGATCTTTGCATCACCGCCTGTATATCCAAGCTGCGCAAGTGTAGTGCTTGAGCTTGATGCATTGATCTGCTCGCCTGTAAGATATCCTGCTTTTGCAGTGTTTGTTATCTTAAGTGTCTGTGTTCCATTCGGCGCACTTGAACCTGCCTTCACAGAAGCCTTTGTGCTGTCTGATACAGATGTTTTCTTCAGACTGTATGCTGTAGAGAATCTGAGATTAGATACATTGCTGTACAAACTATATACTTTTGTATTTAAAGATTTCCATGCTTCCTGTGTCCAGCCAAGCTTTGTCTGGGCTTTTTCGTATTTGGATTTCTTGTATGAATAAGATGATACAAGTGCCTGTACAATCGAATCTGTATCAAGGCCTGAAGCCATTCCTGATAATCTGATTGCCATATTTATTCTCCTTCTTCTGATAACTGTATTATTTCTATAATATTGGGTACTATAATTGTATGTTTTTTACTGTTCCAGAATTTATATTCCGTTATCCATATCCGTCATTGATGCGCTATAGCTCTAGCGCTTCTCGTCCACCATTATTCCTGCCATTTCCCATACCTTTGCGATCATGTCAAGTGTCTTTTCAGGTGGATATTCTTTGATCACTTCTTTTGTCTCTTTATTGACTATTTTTATCGTTACTCTATGTGTCTTTTCATGAATACCGAAAATAGCTTCTGCCTGATCGTTCATGGCACTCTTGTTTATTTCCTCAACAGCTTTCTTTATCTGCGCATTCTGGTCTGCCTGCTGTGCCTGAAGTATCTGTGCGGCATTCTCGTCAGGATCATTTTCCTCTGCGCTGCCTATATTGATGTTCTCAACTGCTCTTGCTGTATCATGTGATGTAACTGCACTGTTGTCTAATGGCGCAGAAGTCTTTAATGTCTCCTTTGATGATGCAGCTGACGAACTTCCCTGATATGCCACGCCTGCATTTTTTATTGCTTCAATTCCCATTAATGTTCACCTCCGTGTGACTCACTAAACATTTTTGGATATATATCCGTTCTTTTTGCTACATATTATATCGGACAATTTTCCCAATAATTAATAGGAAATTATTCTAAAAATTCCCACATCATTTTCCAAATGAACGTTTCCAGAAAATGATGCAGGAATTTGTGTTCTACCCAGCCTTTCAATAAACCAACATAGAAAGTCTTATTATCCAAATAAATTTTTAAGTTCTGCCATCTTGTCCTCTGCAACTGATGCCTTATTTTCCTTCTGGATCTGCAGATAGACTTCTTTACGATATACAGGAACTTCCTTTGGTGCATTTACACCTATTTTTATCTGGTCACCCCTGATCTCGAGTATCGTTATCTCAACGTTGTTATTTATCACAAGGGCTTCACCCTTTTTTCTCGTCAATGCCAGCATTTCTATTCACCCACCTTTTCTTTGCGCTTCTGGAGCAGGTCATAGAATTCAAAATGAACTGCAAAATCATCTTCCACAACTATCTGGGCTGCCTTGTTCGTGTCTGTATTTAGCACTATCGGAGCCTTCAGATTACATGCTATCTTTTTAAGATCACTTGGCACATTTACAGTGACAAGTACATATGTGTTCTCCTCATTCAAATCCCCCAGAGGAGCGAGCACCTCGTTGTTTACTGTAGGATTGTAGTCTTCTATAATGAGATTCGGGATCATAACCGGAAAGGCTATATCTCCATCATCCATTGATTGAAGCCACATAATTGTCGAACCGCCTTTTTCATGCTTGTCCGAGTCAAAGATAAGTGAAAAAGTTTTAAGATCCGGAAATCCGATCATCCCCTTTTCCATCTTTATAATTTTACTATCTTCGATATCTATAGTCCCAAATATTCTTGTCTCTGCCTTCATGGCATGTCCTCCTTCTCCGCTTTCTGGAGTATCGTCGTACTGTTTACATTTTTATATTGACCCGCCGCTGTCCGTCATCCATTCAGCTGCGAGCCATTTGTTTTCATATTACAGGTAATCAAGCAGTGTATTCCCGTTTGCTTTTGATGCTGCTGTAAGGCTTGACTGGTATGCGTTATACATAGCATAAAAATCAATGATTATGTCTGAAAGATCCCTGTCCTCATTTGTTGATTTAAGTTCTTCAACTGTTGTCTTCTGTTCCTCGACACGGTTCTTTATAAGTGTAAGCCGGCTCTGCGTACTTCCTGAATTTGTCAGGGCAAGATTTACTTTGTTCATGTGGTTATCAAACTTTGTTATATACTGTCCATATGTCTTTTGCATATTATTATCAGCATAATCCGCTTCCTGCTTTGCCGCATCCAGATACGTCTTTAATTTTGCCTGTGAATCTTTATCAGCGTACTGTTCCTGTTTCATCATGCCTTCGATCTGGGACACTTTATCATGTGCGTTGATCGCATTCTGAACTACTGTGATAAGTTCATCCACATCTCTCTTGATCCCTGTATCAAGAACATCCTTTGCCTGTGTATTTACAGTTAATTCTGTACCTGTTGCAACGGTATATGATATAGGCTGTCCTATCCTCTCTCCGTTGTCGTCATAGTTTTTGTATGTAACTATTTTGTCCGGATTATCATATATGATGTTTCCTGATGCATCTCTTTTGATATTATTATCTGCATCCAGTGTGACTGCATCAGAAATATCCCTGCAGTTATAATAGTATTCAGGTCTTGCATCATCTGCATCAAAGCCTGTTTTTACATAGTTTACTTCTATCTTTGAGTTGTTACCCTTTATGGATGTAGAAACGTTTTTACCGAGCACAAATTCGCCTGTTTCCTGTATGTATGCAATATCATCATCACCAAGCTTTGACGGATCAAAATCTGATGAATATTTATAATTTGTAAATGCTGTATCTGTTCCGTCTATACTCAATGTAACATCCGAAGTTGTGCTTCCGTATCCAAGTCGTATCCGCTGGTAACTGTATTCTTTTACGTCAGTATCGCAGTCAGGCGTTGCTGTGCCTATTGTTCCCGGTACAGTTACACCATTTGTATAATATCTCTTCTCCTCAAGTGAATCCGCTCCGAGACTCTGCGTGATCTCATAAGTGGTTTTCTGTGAGTCAGTCTGGAATGTAAGCTTTGAAGATGTGCGGTATCCGGTAAACACTGTCCTTCCTGCGTAATCGGCATTTCCTTCAGTATATACCTGGGATTTCATAGCTGTAAGCTGCTTTAGGATCGTATTCCTGTCATCCGCTGTGAGCGTATCTGTAGATCCGTTGACACACTGTGTTCTTATATCTGTAAGAAGAGTCTTCATATTCTTTAATGCAGTTTCCGTAACGTCAAGCCATGAATCAGCATCCGGTATATTATTGTCCACAAACTGATCTATATGTGTAAGGTTTGTAGATAACCTGAGTGATCTGATAGCAATTACCGGGTCATCTGATGCTTTTGATATCTTCTTCTGCGTTGTCATCTGTGTATTATATTTGTCCACGAGCTGTTTTGTTGAATTGATATTCGTCTTCGTGTTGCTCATGATCATATTATTGGTAATGCGCATATGATGCCTCCTTGTAATCTATATTTATACACCTGTCTCGTTTATCAGTTTATCGAGAAGTTCTTTCATCACCGAAATTACTTTTGATGACATATTATAAGCATTCTGGAATTTTACAAGATTAAGTGCTTCCTCATCCTCATCAACACCTGATACCGATGTTCTCTGATTTGAGATCGTAGCCTCAAGATTTTCATAAAGCTTAGTATATGTCTGTGATTTTTCTGTGTCCACTGATATATCAGAGATCAAAGTTTCCAAAAATGTAGAAGCCTTGTCATTTCTGTATACATTTGTCTCAGACTGGAGTTTCTTAAGCTGTTCTATCACATCATATGCATCCGGCTTTGTGCTGTCTGTTGTAGTCGCAAAAAGTGAAACATTATCCATCACCTTTGTATTTACCCCATAGTTTCCTGCCGTCATGCGGTAATATGTGTTTGAACTGCTTGTTATCTTTGCAGTCTGGCCAGCAGCAAGGTTTCTGTATAAGCTGCTGTCGGAAAAATCATATACCTTTCCTGTAGCTGTGACCGCCTCGAAAAACTGAGGTGGTGTATCGCCATTTAAATTTTTGCCAGTACTTTCTATTTCATTAAACATTTCCGAAAAATCACGGACAAACTCATTAAGCTGTGTCATGTAATATGGGATTCCCATACTGTCTATTCCAGAGCCCGCATAGAGCGTATAGCCTTCCTGCACCGCCTTCGCAGGATCTGCCACAGCCTTGTTCTGGTTCAGGTTGAATTTTACGGAAACGAGATTTCCTTCTGAATCAACCTCTGCTTCCCAGTCATTATACTCATATGTCACGTTATTTACCGTGATCTTTCCGTCTGTTGCCGGAAGATTAAGTGCTTTTAAATTCTGGACAGAGACACCCGTAACAGTAAATGAATATTTATCAGCCTGTGTAACCTTACCCTTAAAATTCTCGTTGTTATCTCCATCTCTCATCTCGAACAATGCTTTTAGTTTTCCGCCAGCTGTTCCTGCGATACCTGAGAATTCCATCTTTGTATCATCCCAGTAGATTTTATAGAGTCCATCATTATCTGTCTGATTATTTTTCATCTCTGTGGACTCACAGTGGAGTTTTCTGTAATCCTTGCCTTCTACCGCTTTCTCACCATTTATATAGAGAGTAAATATCGTTCCGCCCAGGTTATCCCCGTTTGTGTTTGGGATTTCCGTTTCCAGATAAGAAACATTAACTATCTTTGAAAGCTTATCCATAAGGTTCGCTCTCTCATCACGCAGTTCACTGGCGCATGCGCCTGTTCCTGTCTCTACCTGATTGATTTCTTTATTGAGCAGTGATATTTTCTCACTTATTGAATTGATCTCATCAACGTTATTTTTGATTTCTTCGTTACAATCGTCCTGTAAATCTGAAAGATCCTGATACATCTGGTTGAAATATGTACAAAGGCTCTGCGATTTGCTCACGAACTGGTTTCTTACTGTAAGATCAGATGCC
>SAMEA104315431__coassemble_877_pt1 | contig 15887 bp, 13 predicted proteins | sample SAMEA104315431__metabat2_low_PE_025 | metagenome-assembled genome bin SAMEA104315431 (sample SAMEA104315431) | gut metagenome | biome: Monkey gut; feature: monkey-associated habitat; material: faeces | place: China | collected 2013
TTTTTTTTGTAACCATTAAGCTGATGGAGGTGTTGGCAGTGGGTATTCCTATGTAAATATATGGGAAAGAAGTATTGAACTATCTACATTAAAGTGGTATCATGGTACTATAACATATGGTACATATTATCTAAAGGAGGATTTTATGAAGAAAAAGCTGATTGGAAAAATTGGTGCACTTCTGATGGCTGCTACGATGGCTTTCACAAGTGGAACTGCAGTGTACGCCGCTGAGACGGATGATAACAGTGATGATGATTTCGCTCTTGAATTTCAGGGTGAGAGAGATCAGCAGCTGTTAAAAGATTGGGATCCAGATGATCTTATAACAGAAGGCGACGGATATAGTATGTATAAAGGTACACCGCTTGATGATGGCGGGTATACAGCATGGATATCTGTATGGCCAGATGAAGTCAAAGGTGATTTAAATGACACAATTTCAACACTATTGGACAATAAAAATACGGTAAAGGAATCATATTTAAACATTCAATTTCGAGAAAAAGGGTATACCATATCAAGGGAAAATCTTGAAAAGATGAAAGCAAAGGATATGATGTTTTCAGTAGATTATTATGAAGATAATGAATGGTATGGCTATAGTGCCGGTAAGGTAGAAAACGTATATGGTGATTTTTCAGTTTCTATGTCATATAATACGGATAGTGTAACAGCTTCAAAAGTAAAAGCGGCTGGAATTGATAGATTTTATACATTTACTACAAGTGGTGCGGCAGGAAGTCTTTTATTAGGAGAAAACTCTTCTCTATATATGCAAAGATATATGGAAGGGCGAGAAAATATTGTAAATTTTGAAGCAACGAGATCAGACAGCTATGGAAAAAAATATGCTGACAATTTGAATATGTATTACTATAATTCATCTACAGATAGATTTGTTGCATATGATAAAAGTTTTTATGATAGTGAGACAGATACTGAAAGTGGAGATGCATATGTTAATTGTACGATATATGATGACAACAGTGGATATCTTTATGCTTCTGTACGGGACAAATGTACATTAAACGGTACATATGTAGTTACCCAGGGCGAAATCCCGTCATCATATCTCATGACAGGTCTTTCTCATGAAGGAAACGACTGGCTCTACTATAAAAACGGTAAAGTCGATACTTCATACACGGGACTTTATAAATACAATGGTTCATGGTGGTATGTAAAGAATGGTAAAATTGACTTTAGTGCAACAACACTCTGTAAATACAACGGAACATGGTGGTATGTAAAGAATGGCAAAGTAGACTTTGGCTCAGCAACACTGTGTAAATACAACGGAACATGGTGGTATGTAAGCGGAGGAAAAGTAAACTTTGGCGCAACAGGCCTTTGCAAATACAACGGCTCATGGTGGTATGTAAGCGGAGGAAAAGTAAACTTTAAAGCAACAGGCCTTTGCAAATACAACGGCTCATGGTGGTATGTAAAGAACGGAAAAGTAGACTTTGGAGCAACAACACTCTGCAAATATAATGGAAACTGGTTCTATGTAAACGGTGGAAGAGTATCATTCACAACAACACTCTGCAAGTACAATGGAACATGGTGGTACATTAATAACGGAATAATCAATTTCAGCAAGACAACACTTGTAAAATATGGCAGCAACTGGTATGCAGTAGCAGGCGGCAAGGTTGCATGGAATTATACAGGAAAAGTAGCATACAACGGAAGAAACTTTAATGTAGTCAAAGGTGTTGTAAAATTTTAATTAATATTATACCGTAGAGAAAACTGACAGGACATAAAACATGTCTCTGTCAGTTTTTCTCGTTTTTACTTATTTACAATTATGAAAGAGTCGCAGCGTATTTTAAGTATTTGAAAACTTTAAGTGATTCGGGTGGATGTCCTTTGAAATTAAACGAAAAAAGATGACTGAATGGGTATGGTAAATGTGCATAAAAAATATCCGAAAATTTGTGCATGTTTGTGCACACTTATTTCGGACAAGATGATACTATAATAACTGTAAAAACCCCCCAATACATTATATATTTTTTACTATCCCCATAGTAAAATACCTTCTCCTAAAAAGACAGCGGATCGAAAGGCTGTCTTTTTTATTGTCTTTTTATGCTCTCGAATCGAAGGAAGAACCTTTGGAGAGAGATGTGAAATAATCATCATAAGAGGTATTACCCATCCTCCGTGAGAGACCATAGAGAGATGATGTAAATCCGGCATCTTTTCCGAATGCATTTTCCAGATCATCTGAGTCAGCATTTTTTAAAATGTCTTCACTTACCTTTAAGGTACCATCATTATTCATAGTAATACCTATATCAGAAAATTGTTCAGAATATTTCTTCACAAGATGTTTTAACTGACGGGAATACCTGTTCATGGCAGAGGACGAACTTTTGGCAGAAGAACTTACAGTATTATTGTATGTATCTGCGAATGCCTTGACGGTTCCGTAAAGATTCCCTGTATTATCAGAAGATGAAAAATCATAAGTTTTTAATCTTTTTGCAGCGCGGTGAAGTGCGAGCGAATCCTCATAAGAAAGCTGGGAAGCAGAACACTCTTTACGCCCGGAGGACTTAATCAGACTTCTGTTATTCGAATAAAAATTACGCATATAATATGTAGATGTAAGGCTTGTTCCTGAACTTACACGGGTACTCATAATAATTCCACCTTTACTTTAATAATTTATAATATTTTTATCGGTAAATTGCATTAAAAAGTTTACTTACAAGGATAAAAGAAGTAAAATATAAGCAATTGAGATGTAATCAATAAAGAAAAACGACAAACGGAGGATTGGGGAATGAACAAGACCAGTTTTGGAAAAACACATATGGGAGAAGAGGTATCACTATACGAGATTACAAACAGCAAGGGAATGAAAATTCTCGTAACTGATTTTGGAGCAACTGTTGTTTCTGTTTTCGTAAACGATAAAGATGGAAATAAAAGAGATGTTGTGCTTGGATACGATGATGTATCAGCTTATGAAAAAGAAACATGCTATTTTGGAGCGACAGTAGGCCGCTACGCTAACAGAATTTCAGATGCAAAGATAAATATTGACGGTACAGAATATGTTCTTGAAGCAAATGATAATGAGAATAATTTACATAGTGGTTCACATGGCACTTCAGGAAGAGTCTGGAATGTAAAAGAGTACAAGGATAACGAGATTACTTTTACTATAGAGGACAAGGATTTGGAGCAGGGATATCCCGGAAATGCAGTTATGAATGTTACATATACTGTCACAGAGGACAACGAGCTTGCAATTTCTTACAATGCAAAGGCTGACAAGACAACTACATTTAATATGACAAACCACAGCTATTTTAATCTCAATGGACATAAGTCCGGCAAGGTATACAGTCAGATATTACAGATCAATGCATCACACTACACACCTGTTAAGAGTGCAAAAGCAATACCTACAGGTGAGATTGCACCGGTTGAGGGAACACCATTTGATTTTAGGCAGGCAAAGCCTATTGGACAGGATATAGAGGCTGATGACGTACAGCTTGGATACGGTCATGGATATGATCACAATTTTGCAATAGATAAAACTGTGGAAGGTATAGAAAAAGTAGCAGACGTATATTCTCCTGAGAGTGGAATATGCATGGAGGTGCTTACAGATAATATTGGAATCCAGCTTTACACAGCAAACTTTATTGGTGGACAGATAGGAAAAGACGGATATGAATATGAAGATCGAGGTGCATTCTGCCTTGAGACACAGTTTTATCCAAACTCTATTAATGAACCGAATTTTACTACTCCTATCACAAAGGCAGGAGAAGAATATAATTCAAAGACAGTATATCGTTTCGCTGTCAGATAATTAGTTGAAAATGTTAATGCTGGGAATTAATTTATAAATTTATTTTGGGCAGGACAAATGTATGAAGATAGTATTTTTAGATGTTAAAACTATAGGAGAGGATATCAATCTATCGGGTTTCGATAAGCTTGGCGAGGTTGTTAAATATGATTTTTCGACAACAGAAGAAGCATTAGAGCGCACGAAGGATGCGGATGTGATAATTCTTAATAAGGTTGAGATAAACGAAAGATCTATAGGGCTTGCAGACCACTTGAAGCTTGTATGCGTCACGGCTACAGGTACAAATAATCTGGACAAAGAATACCTTGAAAAGAGAGGGATAGAGTGGCGCAATGTTGCAGGATATTCTACAGAAACGGTTGCACAGCATACATTTGCCCTGTTGTTTTATCTGCTTGAAAAGCTAAGATATTATGATGATTATGTAAAATCTGAAAAATACATCGGGGATACCTCATTTACTCATTTTGACCATGTTTTTCATGAGATAAATGGTAAGACATGGGGAATAATCGGACTTGGAAATATAGGAAAGAGAGTGGCAGATATAGCAAAGATGTTCGGATGCCATGTGATATATTTTTCTGCTTCAGGGAAAAATTATCAGCCGGGATATGAGAGAGTGGATCTTGATACGCTGCTGACACAGTCAGATATAGTGTCAGTGCATGCTCCACTAAACGATAACACAAGACATCTCATGAATGAAAGTGCCTTTAAGAAGATGAAAAAGTCGGCTATATTCTTAAATCTTGGCAGAGGACCGATCGTCGATGAACAGGCTCTTACAGATGCGATCATTAATGATGAGATAATGGCAGCAGGACTTGATGTGCTGGATGTTGAACCGATGAGTATTGAAAATCCTCTTAGAAAAATAAAGGATTCAGAAAAGCTTATCATTACTCCTCATATTGCATGGGCAAGTATAGAGGCGAGGACGCGGCTTATGGAAATAATTTTGGGACAAATCAAGGAATGGGCCGGTATTAAGTAATGAAAGTATCTTTAGAAATTGAAAAAAAGAAAAATATAATTTTTGCAGTTATTTATCTGATTATGATCGCTGCCTCATATTTTGCAGGAGCAAAGTGGTGGGTGGTTCTGCTGTTTGGTCTGGTGCTGTATCCGCTTATTATGTTAAAGCTTAAGCTTCCGGAAAAACTTGATTTATTATGGACGGTTGTCTTGTATATAAGTGGTGCGGCGCTATCTGTATTTTCGATACAGTATCTGCTGCTCGATGCAGAAGATTTTCCGAAAACTACTGATTTCATTTATATAATAAATTTTGTGCTGGCGCTGGCAGTATTTCTCATAATACATGCGGTATGTAATAATGTATCACTGACATGTACCATAGCGTCTATATTTTTGGTGGTTTTTGCACATGTAGATTATTTTGTTTACGAATTCAGAGGAAACGAGTTTACATATGCAGATTTAAAATCTGCCGGGACAGGACTTTCGGTGGTTACGAAGTATAGCTTCTCGATAAGCCAGAAGAATGTCTATGTGGTCATGGCACTGATATTATATGTGCTTCTTGCAAGACGTATAAAGATAGACATAGAATCAACCATCGGAACCAGAATAATATCGGTTATGCTGGCTGTAATATGTGGATTATTTGCTGCCCTTAATTCTGTAGATTTAAATACGGAGACATGGGAGAAAAAGGGAACATACAGGAATGGATATCTTTTAAACTTTGTGCTTGGAATCCGGGACAGTTTCATTTCCGAACCGGATGATTACAGCGTGGATGCGGTAAAAAAACTTGAAAAAAACTATACAGAGGCAGATTCATCAAAAGCAGAGTCTGATGTGAAGAATCCGACTATAATAGTAATAATGAATGAGTCCTTTTCAGATTTGTCTGTTCTTGGTAATCTTGAGACAAATCAGCCGGTCACACCATTTATGGATTCTCTCTATAAGAACACCATAAAGGGGTATGCACTTTCCTCTGTGTACGGTGCGAAGACGCCGAACTCGGAATGGGAATATATGACAGGAAATTCAATGGCATTTTTACCGGAGGGATCTGTTGTATATCAGCAGTATATAGATGACCAGCCGACATCCATAGTTTCAACGCTTAAGAATAACGGATATACGTGCGTTGGAATGCATCCTTACTATTCAACCGGCTGGAGTCGTAATAAGGTTTATCCGAAGCTTGGATTTGATGAAACACATTTCATGGATGATTTTGACGAGACAAACATTCTGCGTGAATACATAACGGATCAGGAACTTTACGATGGAATAATTGACCGCTATGAGAATAGAAAAAATAATGAAAAATTATATATAATGGGTATAACCATGCAGAACCATGGTGGATATGGAACACGTTATGATAATTTTGATCAGGAAGTATACAAATTAGGGGATTCATATACAGACGGAAACCAGTATCTTTCTCTTATCCATGAGAGCGATAAAGCATTTAAGAATCTGATAACATATTTCCAGAATGTGGATGATCCGGTTGAAATAGTATTCTTTGGTGACCACCAGCCCGGATTATACAGCGAATTTATAAAACTTATCAATGGAAAAGGAACATCAGGACTTTCTGAAGATGAAATAGAAAAATTATATACTGTTCCGTTCTATATCTGGACTAACTATGAGACAGAGGCAAAGACAGTTGATATAACAAGTCTTAATTATCTGTCAACAATGACTCTCGAGAGGGCAAACATAGATCTTCCGGCATATAATCAGTTTCTGGCTGATATGATGGAAGTCGTTCCGGCGATAAATTCGCGCGGATATTATTCAAAAACTGCGGGTGGATTTTTACATATCGATGAGGCAACCGGGGAAGAGGCAGAGTGGATAAAGAATTATAATATTTTGCAATATAATTCTATGTTTGATGAGAAAAATAAAAGTTCACTATTTTTCCCTTACATAAAATAATATCTGTTACAAAAGCAGAAAATACGGAGGAATAAATGAGTAATAAGATTAAAGCAGTTATATTTGACTTAGACGGAACATTATTGTACACACTCGAGGATTTAAAAAATGCTGTAAACTACGCTTTAGAGCAGCAGAATATGCCAATCCGCACATTGGATGAGGTCAGAAGGTTTGTCGGAAACGGAGTCGGAAAGCTCATGGAGAGAGCAGTTCCGGATGGGCTTTCCAACCCTGAGTTTGATAAGACATTCGATATATTTAAAGAATATTATGGCAAACACTGTAATGACAATACATCACCATACCCGGGAATTATGGATTTACTAGAGACACTGGAGAAGAAGAATATAAAAATGGCAATCGTCTCAAATAAAATAGATTCTGCAGTGAAAGAGCTTGATAAACTTTACTTCAAAAATTATATGATGGCTGCTATCGGCGAGATGGAAGGAGTCAGAAGAAAACCTGCTCCGGATACTGCGCTTAAAGCCATGAAGGAACTCGGAGTGCAGCCGGATGAGGCACTTTATGTGGGAGATTCGGATGTGGATATAGCTACTGCAAAAAATGCAGGTCTTAGATGTATTTCTGTAAAATGGGGATTTCGTGATGAAGAATTTTTACTTGAGCATGGAGCATCTGATCTGATAGATGAGCCTATGCAATTATTAGACTATCTCGGATGATCCGGGAGTAAATCAGGGATGGGCTGATTCTTATAGGAGATTAGTGTATGCTTTCTGAAAAAGGAATATTAATACTTGAAAAACTAATTGCATATAATCATGATGCGGTTACAGCTAAAACATTGGCCACTTCTACAGGTATGTCAGAACGAAGCGTAAAGACATACCTTAAGGAAGTGGCTGATTTTTGTGAAGAACAGGGCATGAAGCTTGAACGGAAGCCGGGCAAGGGGATAAAACCAGAGTTTTCGGATGATCAGATATGCAAGGCGCAGGAACTTATAGGTAAAAATCATCATATTCTGACACAAAAGGAGAGGCAAAATTATATTGCCTATATTCTGCTCAGTGGATGGGATACATACACATATGCGCTTTTTTCAGACGAACTGAATGTGAGTAAAAATGTGATCGTGGATGACATAAATGATCTGAGTTTTGAAATGGAAACCTTCGGTATAGAAATACATAAGATGGCAGGATATGGCATATATGCAAAAGGTGAAGAATTTGATGTCAGAAAGGCGCTTAGGCATTTCTGCAGGATACCTATAAGTGATAAACAGGTGATAAATAATGTGGATTACCGCTTATGTCACGATGCGGCGGAAATAATAGCGAACAATTTTCGTAGTGTAAATCTAAGGATGGCAGCAGGGGCAGTACATTATGTTGAATCAGATACAAATATAGTATTTACTGACTATACCTTTCAAATGCTGGTCGAATATATTTCCATAGGATTGTTCAGATATGACGTTGGAAAGGAACTTTTGGATGAGAGATTTGCGTCAGAAGACATACCGGATGAGTACCGCCGCATGGCACAAAAGGCTGCGGAATATTTTGAAGCGTCAAATGGCCTTAAATTGCCGGTTCCAGAGATAAATTATATTGCGATTTTATTTATGTGTGCAGAGGCACAAAACTGTGTTATAACACAAAACAGCGATACGGAGTCCATTTCTGAGGATATAATAGTCTATCTTTCAAATCTGCTTGCGGCAAATCTTATCGACAACGACCTGTTGGGCGATAGCATGAGAAGTTTTATGCCCGGATCACTTTTCAGGACAAAATATGGAATAGAGATAGATAATCCGTTTCTGGAGGATATAACACAGTCTTACGGAAGTCTGTATACAGTATGTTTTGCAGTGTCAAAATTTTACGAGAAATATGCCTGGTCTATGCCAAGTGAAGATGAAATAGCATTTATAGCACTTCAGGTTGGGGGTGCGCTCCACAGAAATCCCATGACGGTGAGAGCACTTTTAGTATGTTCGGGGGGATTCGCAACCGGAAATATAATAGCGGGAAAGATAGAAAATAAAATACCGGATGTCAATATCATGAGAATATTATCTTCAGATAAGATTAATGAGGCGTTCGAGCATGACTGCGATCTTATATTGAGCACGATAGCATTCGAGTGTGATGATATCAGGTTCATGCAGATATCACCACTTGTAAGTTTTGGGGATGAAAAACGTATAAGAGAAAAATGTTTTTCCCTAATGACGGGGCAAAGCGCGGAATTAAGTGTCTTTTCAAACATGATAGAGGATAAAATGATACTGTTTGAGAAAAAAGTACGTAACAGAAAAGACATAATAAAGAAAGCCGGTCAACTGCTTATAGATAACGGATGTGTCCAGGCCGAATTTATAAAGGATGTCATGGAAAGAGAAAAAGTAGAGTCTACTGAGGTTGGCTGCAGGATAGCAATTCCACATGGAAAACCAGAGCATGTACTGGAACCGAAAATTGCGGTGATAAGACTTGAAAATCCGATAGAATGGGGAAAACGTCAGGTGGATATGATATTTATGCTTGCGATAAATTTTGAGAGTGTGAATACAACCAAGGCTTTTTTTCATGATTTTACAAAGCTTCTTAATGAGAATGTGGTAAGAGAGAGAATTCGGGAGGCGAAGACGCCACATGAGCTAAGTCAGGTCATACGGAGTGAACTTGGGTGGAACTGATGGCTAGATATACATTAATACAAAATTGCACCAGCTATGGTGCAATTTTGTATTTTGGGGAATATTGAAAATTGTTTTGCAGCACATTACAATAAAACCATAGAAAGCAGCAGACATATGAGATACAAAAATGCAGATGCGCAAATATGAATCGTATGTGTGGGCATAATAAAATCAATCATATAATTTACAAAACAGGAGGAAAAAACTATGGTAAGCAAATCAATGGTAGTAAAAGCAACAGAAGGACTTCACATGAGACCGGCAGGAGTCATCGCAAGAGAGGCAGGAAAATTTGATTCAGATGTAACAATCGTATTTGGAGACAAGAGAATCAACGCAAAGAGCCTTGTAAACATCATCGCAGCCTGCATCAAGAAAGACGCAGAGATCACTTTTGAGTGTGAGGGAGCTGACGAGGAAGCTGCACTTGCAAAGATGGTAGAACTTGAGGCAGAGAACTTCGGAGATTAATCAGATATAAATAAAGTCGGAGGTGTGATATGTACAAAGGAATTGCAGGATCAGAAGGAATCGGAATCGGAAATGTTGCCATTATCGAGGAACATCAGATAGTGATAGAGAATAAGACAATTACAGATGCAGACGCTGAGATCGCCCGTCTTCAGAGTGCTATCGAGAAATTTGTGAATGACACAAATGAGATGGCAGACAGAATAGAAAAAACAGTAGGCGCAAAAGATGCTGATATTCTTCGTGGACACATACAGCTTTTGCAGGATCCTACAATCGAGGAGCAGATCACAGCTCTTATCATAAGTTCAAAGATCACAGCAGAAAAGGCACTTGACCAGGTACTTGAGCAGACAGCAGAGATATTTGCACAGATACCGGATGAGCTTTTACAGCAGAGAGCAACAGATTTCCGTGATATCAAGACCAGAATTTTAAAGATCCTTCTTGGAATCGAGGATTACGATATCTCAAGCGCTCCGGCAGGAACAGTGCTTGTAGCGCATGACCTGACACCATCCATGACAGCAGGTATCGTTGCAGAAAATATCGCAGGAATCCTCACAGAGGTGGGCGGAAGGACTTCCCACTCAGCGATCCTTGCAAGGGCAATGGAGATTCCGGCAGTTTTAAGTATCGATGGAATCTGCTCGGCAGTTAAAAATGGAGACAGGGTAGTGCTTGACGGAACAAGCGGAGAGGCTATTGTAAATCCTGATGCCGATACAGAGAAGAAATTTGAGCAGATGCTCGAGGAATACAAAAGGGAAAAAGCGCTCTTAAAGAAATTTGCAGGAGTTCCTACAGTAACAGCGGACGGCACAAAGGTTGAGCTTGTATGCAATATCGGAAAGCCTGAGGATGTTAAAAAGGCAGTAGAGTGCGACGGAGAGGGAATCGGACTTTTCCGTACAGAATTCCTTTTCATGGACAGAGACACACTTCCGACAGAGGAAGAACAGTTTGAGGCATACAAATCCGTAGCAGAGACAATGAACGGAAAACCTGTCATAATCCGTACACTTGATATCGGAGGGGATAAGGAAATCCCATACCTCGGACTTGAGAAAGAGGATAATCCATTCCTTGGATACAGAGCTATCAGATTCTGTCTCCAGAGAACAGATATCTACAATACACAGCTTCGTGCACTCGTAAGAGCCAGTGCATTCGGAAAGATCAAGATCATGGTTCCGCTTGTGACAGGCGTGGATGAGCTTCGCAGTGTAAAAGCTATGGTAGCAGACATCATGAAAGAGCTTGATTCAGAGGGCATTGTATACAATAAAAACCTTGAGATCGGTATTATGATGGAGACACCGGCAGCCTGCATGATGGCAGATGTGCTCGCAAAAGAGGCAGCTTTCTTCAGTATCGGAACGAACGATCTGACAGGCTACACTATGGCAGTAGACCGTGGAAACTCAAAGGTCGCATATCTTTACTCAGCTTTCAATCCGGCAGTACTCCGTGCAATCAAGCGTATAATCGAGTGCGGAAAGAAAGAGGGCATCATGGTAGGTATGTGTGGAGAGGCAGCAGCCGATCCAAAACTTATCCCACTTTTACTTGCGTTCGGACTTGATGAGTTCTCCGTAAGCGCAACAAGTGTGTTAAAGACGAGAAAGACCATTGCAGATAGCAATATTGCAGACTGTAAGGCACTCGCAGAAAAAGTTATGGCATGTACAACAGAGGCAGAGGTGCAGGAAATACTTGCACAGCAGTAAAGGTTAAGACAGTTTAGACAGGCGGCAGAACCGTGGAAACGGGGATGCCGTCTTTTTTAATTAGGAATAATTTAGTTAGATACGATTAAGTTAATTACGATTGACTAAATTGTGCCTAAGTAGTAATGTTAAAGTATGAAGTGAAAGGAGAACAGCCATGTTTATAGGGAGAGAAAAAGAACTTGCAATTCTGGATAATTTATACAATTCTGATAAATTTGAATTTGCTGTCATTTATGGCAGACGCAGAGTTGGGAAAACAGCGCTCATAAGTCATTTTATACAGGACAAAAAAGCTATATATTTTATGGGTGTAGAGAGTAATGAAAAGCAGAATCTTGAGAACTTTAGTCAGGCTGTATTTGAATGTAATACAGGAGGAATGATAGGATCTTCCTTCATGTCTTTTCAGGCAGCCTTAGAATATGTATTTAAAATAAGTGAAAGCGAAAGGCTGGTGCTGGTCATAGATGAGTATCCGTATGTAGCAAAATCCTCAAAGAGCCTTGCGTCGACTTTACAGATGCTCATTGACAAAAATAAAGATAATTCTAAACTAATGCTCATATTATGTGGATCGTCAATGTCTTATATGGAGGATAATGTTCTGGCATATAAAGCCCCTTTATATGGAAGAAGGACTGCGCAGATGAAGATACTTCCATTTGATTTTGGAGATGCCTGTAAATATTTTAACCGGTTTTCGCCGGAAGATATGGCGATGGTATATGGTCTGGTGGGAGGTACACCGCAGTATCTTTTACAGATGGATGACCATATAAGTATCGAGGATAACATAAAAAATGTATTTTTAAATCCGTCATCATCTATTTTTGAAGAACCCGAAAATCTCTTAAAGCAGGAAGTACGTGAGCCTGCGGTATATAATGCGATAATAACAGCGGTGGCAGCGGGAAGTTCGCGCATATCCGAGGTTGCAACTAAGATTGGGGAAACCACAAGTGTATGCGCGCAATATATAAAAAATCTCATCGGTTTGGGGATAATATTAAAAGAAACTCCATATGGGGAGAAAGAATCAAGAAGATCGGTATATGCAATAGCTGATAATATGTTCAGATTCTGGTATCGGTTTGTGCCGGATAATAATTCTATAATAAGCCGTGGGGCAGCAGACCTTGCTTATAAAAGAATAGAGCCGGCTCTTTCAGACTATATGGGAAAAATCTTTGAAAAAATATCTATGCAGTATCTCTGGAAATTGCTGCTTAATGGTGAGTCTCCAATAGAATTTATGGATTTAGGACGCTGGTGGGGAACTGATCTGAAGGAAAAGATACAGACAGAGATAGATATAATGGGGGAGCAGGACAAGAACACGGTATTGTTTGGTGCATGTAAATGGATAAACGAAAATGTGGATGTAAAAGTGCTTGAAAAGCTCAAAAACAGGAGCAGATTATTCAGATATGAGCATGCTCATCTGTATTTATTTGCGAAAAAAGGATTTACGCAGGGCTGTATAGATGAAGCCGAAAAAACGGGTAATGTATCGCTTGTAACATATGGTGAAATGTATAGATACATGACAAAATAGCAATTTTATGGATATGTAAAATAATACGCATTTATAGTAAGAGGAGTAAGATATGAATTCATTTCAAATAAAATTAATTGCACTTATACTGATGACAATAGATCACATTGGGGAATTTTTGTTCCCACAATGTGATCTATTAGGGTATATAGGAAGACTATCAGCACCATTATTTTTATATATTTTATGCTGGAGTATAGATTATACGAGAAATCGAGTCAGATTTCTGGCAAGAGTGTATGCAGCGTCGGTTATAATGGATATTATATGGATACTTTTAAGTATTGGGGGAATTCATACAGATACATATAACAATGTTTTTTCATTTTTTTTCATAGTGATAGCTGTTGTAATGATTTTAGAGAATAAAACACTTTCTAAAATATCTAAAATATGTATTATTCTGGCATGGCAGGCAGCTGCATGGATATTGGTATTTGTAGTTATGCAGGATATAATTGCTAATGCTGAATATGAGACTATATGTCTTATTATGCATTCATTAGGAATGGTTACATATTCAGAGGGAGGATGGTTCTGGCTCATTCTCGGAGTGATTATATACTATTGTAAAAATGACAATAAAAAGCTCATCATAGGGTATACAGGTGTGTGTGTGTTCAGACAGGTATGTGTAGCATTGGCTGTATTTCCGAGAATACTATATTTTCTGGAATTTCATATAGGTGGAATCATATCCGCAATTGCAGATGCAATATTCTATTTCTTTTATGGAGCAGATTATCAGATGGCACCGATTGTACCGTACAATATGTATCTGGGGGACTATCAATGGATGATGATATTTTCATTGCCTATAATGCTTTTGTATAATAATCGGCAGGGCAGGAAAACAAAATATTTATTTTATATATATTACATAGTGCATATAGTGCTGCTGTGTATGCTGTCAAACATAATGTAAAAATTAAGAATTCTTCAGATTCATAAATATATTTTTATGGTAAAATAGTGATAAAAATAAGCGGAACGGAGGATAAAGGATATGAAAAAACAGATGATGATATTTGTAATGACAATGTTGCTTGGTGTTGTTGGGGCAGTAAGTGGAAATACTACAGTTTCAGCGGCTGAGACAGATACTTATTATGAGAGCCGGCTAGATAATGGTGCAGTAAAAGTGGTGAAAGTGGCAGATTCGGCAATAGCAGAGTGTTCAATACCAATTTATGAAGTGACAGCAAAAACTGCAATAAAAGCAAGTGCTAGTTCAAGTAGTAAGACACTTGGGTACGCATATAAAGGATATAAATGTGTTAAGGTGTCAGAAACTACTAATTGGTTAAAAATAAGGTATCGGGGTACATATGGATATATCAATAAATCACATCTGAAAAAGCTGTAGAGGATACTAAAATGGGAAAAATTCTTATAGTTGAGGATGATGAGACAATTCGAAATGGTCTTATGATTATGCTTACAATACAAGGTTATATTGTGGACTGTGCGGTAGATGGAAAGGATGCAGTTGAAAAGTTTGACGATTCCTATAATCTTGTGGTAATGGATGTACTCATGCCACGTATGTCCGGCATTGATGCCTGCAGAAAAATGAGAGACATATCAAATGTTCCGATATTGTTTCTCACAGCAAAATCTTCTGAAATAGATAAGATACAGGGATTTGATGCAGGCGCAGATGATTATATAATAAAACCATTTTCAAATATGGAACTCATCGCAAGAATAAAAGCACTTATAAGACGACGGGAGATTTACGACCAGAAACATATGGACGAAAAACTGATGAATGAGTCTGTTGAGTGTTGTGGGGTAAAAGTCTATATTAATCAAAATAAAGTGGAAGTAGATGGTAAGTCTGTAAAACTTACACGAAAAGAATATGAAATATTGAAACTATTGATCAGATATCCAGATAAAGTTTTTACGACAGAAAATATTTATGAAAGTGTATGGGGAGATATGTATACTTCGATTTCAGGAAATACTATCATGGTGCACGTAAAAAACCTAAGAAGTAAATTGTCGAAAGTTTGCGGTGATATAGTGATAGCGACTGTCTGGGGAAGGGGATACAAATTTGAAAGATGATCTAAAGCCGATATCTCGAAAAATTACAGTGATAGTGATCATAGCAATTATTTTTGCGTGTAGTTTATTCACTCTGATATATTATAAAGGAACGGAAATGATCCGGTACTATTTTTTGACAAGTAAATATATATATGAGCAGGAAACGCCATATATTGAAAACTTTAGAAAATATGTTGAGGATCATAATATAGGCATAGATGATGTGGACAAATACAATGAATGGATAGTAGATAATAATATTTCATTCTTAAGTGTTGAGAAAGATGGAATTCAGAGGTATAGTTTGATGACTACAGATGGGTTTATCCAACAGTCGAAAGATATGTATGATTACAGGATGATACATCCATTCAGGCAGACAGTTCAATTTTCAGATACAGAGGCTGAGGTTTTTATATATGCAAACTACACTGAAAAATACTATACATATTTTTTTATAGCAGATTTTGCATTTTCGATGATAATAGGTTTTTTGATTATATTATGGCAGGTAAGGAGGATAATAAAACATCTACAGGCAGATTTGGCTGAAGCGGCAGAGAAATCGACGAGTTACATAAGTTATATGGAAACGGGGCTGAAGTGCATGAG
>SAMEA104315431__coassemble_934_pt1 | contig 14918 bp, 11 predicted proteins | sample SAMEA104315431__metabat2_low_PE_025 | metagenome-assembled genome bin SAMEA104315431 (sample SAMEA104315431) | gut metagenome | biome: Monkey gut; feature: monkey-associated habitat; material: faeces | place: China | collected 2013
AAACAGCAAAAGCGATCAGGGATGACCGTCTTCCGGAGGATGACCACAGCGAGGCATGCAGTATGTGTGGAAAATTCTGTGCAGTCAGAAGCATGAACAAAGCGCTTGCAGGAGAATACATAGATATCCTGTAATTAAAAAAGTAACTGTTCAGTGCTGTCACAATTGAAAGCCGCATATTTTTACACGGAATAGTTGTAAAATAAGCAACAAATAATTGCCAGCAGGATACTATGTCCGGCTGGCAAAATTTATAATATGGCAGGGAGATAAAATGAAAGACGCAAAAAATAATAAAAATATATCAGTCCGTAAACTTGCAATGGCGGGAGTTCTTGTTGCTGTTGCCGTCGCAGGAAGCTTGTTCAGTTTCCCGGTAGCGGGAAGTAAATGTGCTCCGGTGCAGCATATGGTAAACATATGCGGAGCGATATTTTTAGGACCGGCATGGAGTGTCGGCGTGGCATTCTGTGCCAGTGTAATAAGAAATCTGACAGGGCTTGGAAGCCTGATGGCTTTTCCGGGAAGCATGGTTGGTGCGTTATGCTGTGGACTGATGTATAAATTCAGCAAAAAGATCATTCCGACATGCATCGCAGAAGCTTTTGGAACGGGAATACTCGGAGGGCTGGCTGCATACCCACTTGCAAAATATGTGATGCTCATACAGCCGGATGGAATGTTTATTTATATAATACCTTTCCTGATTTCGACAGTTGTCGGAAGTGTAGTCGCAGCAGTTGTAATGCTGATACTGAAAAAGAGCGGAGTTTTAGCATCATTTGCAAATGAATAAAAAATTTGTATATAAAAGTACTTACATTTTTATAGAATGTGGGTATTTTTTTTATGGAATAAATGGCATGAGTGATATAATAGTCATATATGTACTCTCGGAATCTTCTTTAAACGAATAATTCTGGCTATATTTCCGATATACTGCTTCCATTTTCTCGTCGTACACACCGTGTACGCACTGCGAAAATGTCATTGTATATCAAAAATCTATCTCAGAATTCTTCATTTAGAAGATTCCGAGAGTATATACATAAAAGCAGGAGGAAATCACATGAGGCCGGTTAATTTGTATTTACTTACAAGAGATATGGATAAAAATACATATACAGAGTTTGAAAATATTTTATCAGCCAGAAAAGAGCGCATGCAGATCAAGGAACATGAGTTTGGCAGTCTGCGGAGGCTGGTTGATATTTTGCAGGAAAAGGGAGTTACAATAGCCCAGCTGGATGGATTTTTTTACTCATATACGATACGGCAGATAGGGAAGGAGTTTGATCTTCTAAAGATAGATGCTCCAAACAGAGTCCTTAATATCGAACTCAAAAGTATGTCTGTCACGGAAGAAAAAATCGAAAGACAGCTTTTAAAAAATAAGTATTATCTGGGAACATTAGCCGATAGGCTTGATATGTACACATATGTGGAGGAAACTGACAGTCTGTATACTTTACAGGATAATGTATTAAAGAAGGCTGAGTTTAGTGAACTTGTCTGTGCAGTAAAATCATTTTCTGAATATGGGACAGACAATCCGGACAAGCTGCTGCAGGCAAAAAATTATCTCATATCGCCGCTTAATATGCCAAAAGAATTTCTAGAAGGCAGATATTTCCTTACACAGCAGCAGGAAATGATAAAAAAGAGCATATGTGAAAGTCTGTCTGATGAGAACAGCTGTACAAGCTATTGGGGCATAACAGGGATTGCCGGAACAGGAAAGACACTCATTATGTATGATCTGGCAAAGGAAATGTCAAAAAACGGAAGAGTACTTATGATCCATTGCGGAATGTTAAGTGAGGGGCACAGAATTTTAAATGAAATTATGGAAAACGTTGATATAATAAGCGAAGCTGATATTATCAGTGCAAATGTGAATGTGGATGGATATCAGCCTCAGGCTTATTATGTGCCGGGAGCAGATAGTATAATAAAACATCAATTTGTATTGGTGGATGAAGCTCAGAGGATGTCTGAAAATATACTTGAACTTATAAAAACAGTAACAGAAAGTACGAAAAATGATGTGAAAGTATGTGTTTTTTCGTATGATTATTTTCAGATCCTCTCAAAGACTGAACAACGGAGAAATATTCCGGCAAAGCTTGACGCACTTCCGGAATTTACAGAACTTAAGCTATCAGGCAGAATCAGAAGCAACCGTGAGATGAATTCATTCATACAGACACTTCTCGATCTGCGTGAACGTGACCAAAATCATATATACTCATATGAAAATGTGGATGTGCTTTTTGCAAATGATGAACAAGAAGCAGCAGAAATCATTAATTTTTATAAAAAAGAGAAAGGCTATACATTTATCGAATATGACGACCCGATCGAAGGCTGTGCGGGGGATATCAATGTACTCGAAGCTGCGGGGATGGAGTTTGAAAGCGTAATAATCACGCTTACAGATCATTTCAGGTACAGCCCGGAGGGGATCCTTATGGGAAATGCGCATCCGAATCCCGACTACAGCTATTACAGGCTGCTGTTCCAGAGTGTCTCAAGGACGAGGGAAAAGCTTTGTATAGTGGTTATCGGGGATGAAGTGCTGTTTGGAAAGGTGTTGGGGATACAGGGGAGAATGTAGTGAATTTTAGATTGAAATATTTTCATATGACAGGTAATATAATATTAAAGACAGGCAACTTGAGTGTCTGCCAAGCGACAAAGTAAGGTGTTGTGCTGGAGAGCAGTGCCTTATGAACTTTATAAGGGTTTGACATTTACCACAATCTGGCTAGAGGTTAATTCTCGAAAGAAAATGTTAGAAGGGCTCTGATTATGCAGAGCTTTTCTTAATCTAAGGAAATAGTGGAGAACAGAGACAGTTCTTTACAATAGAATGAAATAAATATATAGTATCTATAATATTTATCGTACATGAGTATAAACATAAGGGCAAGAGCAACAGCTGAATATATAAATATGCATAATTTGTAACGTTTATTTTCATGTGGATGGGAAGAATAAAAAGATAAGCAACATATAGTGTGCAGATGTTGGATGTATTAGAAAGGGGAAAAGATAAGATGTCACATACTTCTGAATACGAAGTAGAAAATATGTTTATAGACAGGCTTGAAAGTATTGGATATAAATTTGTAAAGTTAGATGATTATGATGATGTACTTTCTAACTTTCGTGAACAGCTTGCTGTGTTTAATGCAAAGAAGTTAGAAGAAAAAGGACATGCTATATCATTTTCAGATGCTGAATTTAACCGTATTATGATTCATATAGATAATCATTCAGTGTATGAATCAGCAAAAATATTACGTGATAAATTTGTTCTTACGCTGGATGATGGAGAGACTGTATATATAAACTTTTTCTCGTCTGATACAGATAGAAATATCTATCAGGTGACACATCAGGTCACAATGGATAAAGATCATAAGGATGATGTGGTTTACAAGAATCGTTATGATGTGACGGTGCTTATCAATGGTCTGCCATTGGTGCAAATTGAATTGAAGCGTCCGGGTGTAGAAATCAATGAGGCAATCAATCAGATTAATAGATACAGAAAGTTTTCGTTCAAAGGTATTTTCAGATACTTACAGTTATTTGTTGTAAGTAATTCTGTACAGACAAAGTATTTCTGCAATGAGAATGAAATGATGGATGGCAAGTACAATCCAATCATTAAATCACTCGTATTTTTTTGGACAGATGAAAAGAATACACGTATCAATGACCTGAATACATTCACAGGTGAGTTTTTCAGAAAATCAGCTCTTACAGAAATGATGGATAAATTCATGATCATTAAGACGACAGAGCAGGTACTTATGGTTATGAGACCGTATCAGATTTATGCTGTAAAGGCTGCAAAAAAGCGAGTGCTGGAAGCAAATCAGGATGGGTATGTGTTTGCCTGTACAGGTTCGGGAAAGACTTTGACATCATTTAAGCTCGCACAGATATTGCGCGATGAATCAAGAGTTGATCTGGTTGTATTTCTGATAGATCGTAAAGATTTGGATGATCAGACGGTTGATGAATATAATTCGTTTGAAAAAGACTGTGTAGACAACACAGACAGTACACATGTACTTATAAAAATGCTGAAATCATCAGAAAAGAAGATGATTGTTACAACAATCCAGAAGATGGCTAATGCTGTCAAGAATCCAAAATATGCAGCTGTAATGGATACATACAAAGAAAAAAAGGTAGTTTTTATCATTGATGAGTGTCATCGTTCTCAATTTGGAAAAATGCATGGACAGATTCAGAAGCATTTTGAAAGGGCTAATTATATTGGATTTACTGGAACACCTATTTTTGAAAAAAATAAAGGGGCGGATGGTCGTACAACAGCAGATGTGTTCTATGCTGGTGATAAATTGGACTCATGTCTGCATAAATATATGATTAAAGATGCTATAGCAGATGGAAACGTATTAAGATTTTCCGTAGAGTATCAGCGGACTATATTTGCAAAAAAGATTGCTGTAAAAGGGCTTGATCCAGAACAACTGGATGATCCTGATTACTGTAAGCGTCATAGAATTGATATGGAACCGCTGTATCATGATGATGAGCGTATCGCAGATATTGCAAAGCATATCATGGAACACCATGAACAGCATGTACATCCACAGGGTAAAGATATTTATACAGCACTGTTTGCAGTAGATAAGATTCAGACGCTTGGTAAGTATTATGACGAGTTTAAGAAGCTGAACGATGCTGTACCAGAAAATAAGAGATTAAAAGTGGCTGCAATCTTTTCTTATCAGGCTAATGAGGATATGGATGATGGTGCAGATGAGCATTCACAGGAACTTCTTGATCGTTGTATTAGGGATTACAGCGAACTGTATGGTAAAGTGTTTAAGATTGATACATTTGATGCGTACAGGAAAGATATTGCTAATAGGTTGAAACAGAAGATTTTACCGCAGATTGACATTCTCTTGGTAGTCAATATGTTTCTGACTGGATTTGATGCAAAACCATTAAATACACTGTATTTGGACAAGAATCTTGTATGGCATTCACTTGTACAGGCTTATAGCCGTACAAATCGTGTAGATAAGGTAACAAAGCAGTTTGGACATATTGTATCTTATCGTAATATCAAGAGGTGGCAGGATGAAGCATTGACATTGTTTTCAGGAGATGGGGATCCGAATGAGTATCTATTAGAGGATTATGAATATTATGTGAATCAGTGGAAAAATCAGGAACATGTTCTTAGAAAGATTGCGCCGGATATAGATGCCGCAGGACAGCTAAAGTCAGAAGATGAAATCCGTATGTTTATCATCGGATTTCGTTCGATGGCGAAGACACTTGCTACTTTGAAGACTTTTTTTAAGTTTAAATGGGATGACCTGGCAGATGTGATGGATGAAAACGAATACGAAGGATTCAAGAGCTGGTATCTGTATTACAAAGACCAGACGCATAACCCTAATCCAAAAGTTCCTGTTCCGGTTGATGTGGATTTTGATATCGAGCTTGTGAGAACAGATCGAATCAATGTCGTGTACATCTTGAATTTGTTAAAAAATGCAACAACTCATGATAAGACAGAGGAAGAAAAGCAGCAGGATGTTGATCTGATTCTGCGTGAGATTGAGCGTTCTGATAATGAATCATTGAGACTTAAAAAGGAAGTTATGAAACAGTTTATTTTGACCAGATTTTATGATCTGCCGGAAGATGCTGACGTAATGGAAGCATTTACTCAGTTTGAGAAAGAGCAAATGAAGGCGGATATGGAAGTATTTGCGTTTAATAATAAGATTGATTGTTTCTGTGTATCAGATATATTTTCTAACTATGTGTTTAATGGAACAATTTCGGATGATGTTATTCGTAAGAGACTTAAAGTGTATAAGATGGGATTGTTGGAAATGACAAAGCTGACAAAATCAGTAAAGACATTTGTACAGGACACATATAATAAATATAAGGCAGAAGACGAATAAAGGAGAAACTATGATAGATACAAATACATATCAAGCTCAGGCAAATGAGCTTTCGCAGAAACTATGGGCTATTGCGAATGATCTTCGAGGCCAGATGGATGCATCAGAATTCAAAAATTACATTTTGGGTGTTATTTTTTACCGATATTTGTCAGAGCGCACAGAGATGTATATGGAAGAGATTCTTAAAAATGATGATGTAACGTACGAAGAAGCTTTTGTAGATGATGATTATAGACCTGTTGTTGAAGAATGGTCTTTGTCAAAACTGGGATATGTCATCAAGCCGGAAAATTTGTTTCGTAATCTGATTCGTAAGATTACTAAGTTTGAAAACGATGCGGATAAATTTAGTGTTGAAGATTTCGAAAAGGCAATCAATGACCTTGTCGGTTCTACAATGGGGCATGAATCAAATAAAGCATTTGATGGTTTATTCAATGATATGCGTTTACAAGATCAAAGACTGGGTGAAACTGTTGCAGATCGCACGGACATGATTAGCTGCGTGATGGTGCGTGTGGCGGATATTGATTTTGATTTACAGGATTCTCAGTTCGACGTATTAGGAACAGCATATATGATACTGATCGGTCTTTTTGCATCAGATGCAGGAAAGAAAGGAGGGGAGTTTTTTACTCCAACTGGTCCGAGTAAATTATGTGCTACACTTGCAGCACTTGGATTAGATGAAGCAAAGACCGTCGGTGACTGTACCTGTGGTTCTGCATCTATGTTACTGGAAGTACAGAAACATCTTACAACTGGACGTGTAGGTCATTTCTATGGTCAGGAGCTTAATGCGACTACATACAACTTGAGCCGTATGAATATGATTATGCATGGCGTAGACTGGCAGAATTTTGACATTTATAAGGGTGATACCTTAAAAGATGATAAGTATGGTGATGATTTGAAGCTGACTGTACAGGTCTGCAATCCACCATATAGCTTAAAATGGTCTGCAGATAAAAAGTTTGAAGATGACCCACGATACAGCGGAGTAAAGCTGGCACCGAAAGGACAGGCTGACCTTGCGTTTGTAGAACACATGATTTATCACATGGATGATGCAGACGGACGTGTGGCTGTATTACTTCCACATGGTGTATTGTTCAGAGGTGGAGCCGAAGAAGCAATTCGTAAATATATTATCAAAGACCTGAACAGGCTGGATGCAGTTATTGGATTACCTGCAAATCTGTTCCATGGAACAGGTATTCCAGTGTGTGTATTGGTACTGAAAAGTAAGAGAAATGGCAATTCCGGCAACATCCTTTTCATTGATGCGAGTAAGGAGTTCAAAGCTGGAAAGAATCAGAACATCTTGGAACAGGAACATATTGATAAGATTGTAGATGCGTATGCAAAACGTGTAGATGTAGATAAATTTGCTCATGTAGCAGATATGAAAGAGATTGAAGAAAATGGCTACAATCTGAATATCCCGAGATATGTAGATACATTCGAGGAAGAAGAACCTGTGGATTTGGAGGCTGTAAAAGCAAAGATTAAGGAACTGGACTCAGAAACAAAAGCTGCCATTGATAGGGCTGAAAGTTTTATGAGACAGCTTGGACTGTAAAGGCAGGTGAATGTAAATGACTGAAGATATAAAACCTATTGACTGGATTAATATCATGGAATATTTATTGTCAGAAACAGAGAATGAATATGTAAGTTCAGTGATTCAAAAATTAAACTGGAACATTGATGATTTTAATAAAATAATGAATAACATGGAATTAAAAAAGGACGTTATTTATTTTATAGTGTTGTGTGATTGGATTAAAGAAGCTTGTGATTGTATTTATAAAACATATGGCAAATATGCAAGTGGTTTTGCTTATTCGAATGAAATTAAGAGAAATGAGTGTAATAAAAATTTCAAAGCGATTCGTTCGTTTATGGTGGCTCATCCATTAAATACAGACAGGCATAAAAATCAAGGATATGATGGCACCAAGAAGTGCATTGATATTTCGTTAAAATTATCCGGATTTGATAAGGCGTTTCACAATTATGATAGGGAAGATGCTGATTTTTATCTTATCTATTATGCTGTTGGTGTTACGTATAAAAACGAAGGACATGATTATTCTGAAATTTATTCATGTGTTTATTATAATATTGAGCGAATTATTGAATTTGGAAAGTATTTATCTAACATTCAAAAAAGATTTGTATGAATACTAGATCGGAGATCATATGAAACAATTAAGATTCAAAGCTGATGATGGAAGTGAATTTCCAGATTTGGAAGAGAAAAGGCTGGGGGATATTACTAAAAAGGTTAGTAGAAAAGGTGAAAATTCAGATGCTGATGTTCGAATGATTTCTCAGGGTAATGGATTTATTTTACAAGCCAATAAATATTCAAGAGAAAATGCTGGTGGGAGTTTAAAAAAGTACACATTATTGAAACGTGATGAGTTTGCGTATAATCATGGAGCATCGAAAGCAAAGCCATACGGTGTGTGTTACAGATTGTGTGAATCTGATGAAGCACGAGTACCATATGTATATCACACTTTTAAATTAGTTGATGGTAATGTTGATTATTGGAATTGTGCGTTGAACACATCATATATGGATAGGCAATTAAAAAAATTAGTATCATCTGGAGTAAGAATGGATGGATTACTTAATATTAAGTATGATTCATATATGTCTGTTGAAATTCATGTTCCATCACTTCAAGAACAGCAGAAAATTGCAGATTTTTTATCAACGATTGATACAGTAATTGAGAAGCAAAAAGCAACTGTCGAAGCATGGAAAGAACGTAAAAAAGGTGTGATGCAGAAGCTGTTCAGTCAGGAAGTTAGATTCAAAGCAGATGACGGAAGCGAGTTCCCGGATTGGGAAGAAAAGAAAATTGGCGATGTATGTAATACGTTTTCTGGTGGAACACCAAAATCTGGGAATGACCGTTATTATGAAAACGGAACGATAAATTTTATACGCTCTGGAGAAATCCATGGTAGTAATACAGAGTTATCAATCACAGAAGATGGCTTGAATGAATCGTCAGCAAAGTTAGTTGTAATTGGTGATATTTTGTATGCACTTTATGGTGCGACAAGTGGAGAGGTTGATATTTCAAAAATCAATGGTGCTATTAATCAAGCCATTTTATGTATTAGGCCAATAGATGGATATGATAGAAAATTCATCGTTGAAATCTTGAGATATAATAAAGAAAATATTTTAAGAAAGTATCTTCAAGGTGGACAAGGAAATTTGTCAGCTCAAATTATTCAAGGTTTACATTTTGAGTTTCCTTGCCTTGTTGAACAACAAAAAATTTCAGAGTGCTTATCATTACTTGATGATGTAATCGAAAAACAAAAAGTAACATTAGCAACATGGAAAGAAATGAAAAAAGGTCTGTTGCAGCAGATGTTTGTGTAAGAACAATTAATAAGATGCCAGAATACATAAGAATATTATTATAGAAATAAACTGGCAAATTTATGTCAAGCTCCGGTTTTTAAATGAAAAAGGAATTTTATGGGTGAAAAGTTCTTGAAACAAAATTATGCTGCCTATGCTTAGTAACGTTTTGTTTATTTGTATTTGGAAAATATGTTATCAGAAAAAGATATATTTATACGGATAGACTAGAAAATGCATGAATTTTTAAGGAGAAAAAGTAATGAGTGATACTAAGAATTCGGTTTTACCTGATATAATTGAGCCAATGTCTAATGCAATCCAACAGAATATTCCAGAAACTGCGAAACAAGCAGATGGGGCTTTATCTACTGTTGTTGGCTTTTTTAATAATGTTGTTTTGTATCCTGTAAAAAAAGCAAACTTGACATTCAGATATAAACTGGAATCATTTGAAGATGATTTGAAAAAGAAAATTAAGAACATTCCAGAAGAGAATCTTCAAGTTCCACCAGTTAAAATAACGGGACCTGTTTTAGAAGCTTTAAGATATGCGTATGATGAGGATGAATTAAGAGAAATGTATGAGGAAATGCTGGCATCGGCCATGGATAATCGAAAAGTCAAGCAGGTACATCGATCTTATGTAGATGCGGTTAGACAAATGGAACCATTAGATGCACAAGTGTTATGTAGAATAAATAATTATAATAAGATTACAGCTGTTCATGTGAAGATGTATTTAGCCGAAAGTCAGCAGGAATATTATATTGATGCTATGCCATATCATTATAATGCTTTATTATGTGATCTTGGAGACCCATTTCAAATTTCAGCATCAATCAGCAACTTACTTAGACTGGGGTTACTGATTTCTACGCTTGGAATTTTAAGTGAAGGTGTGGCAGAGCAGATTGAAAAAGAAGAATATATTCAGAAACGTTTTGAACTCTTTAGTCAACAGCAGGGAGGAGCAAGAATAGCCGTATCTGGTGATTGTGACATCATTTCTTTAGATAGTTATGGAAGAAACTTCGTTGATGTATGTATTTCAAAGAAGGAGATAGAAAATAATGGCAATTAAATATCTATAAATTACACATCAAATAACACAAGTTACCAATACATTTTCAAAGAATGAAGTGAAGACATGAAGATTTCTGAAAGTAGTATTGGAATAATATTAAATAAAACAGGAGTGATGAGTAATGAGTGATAATCCTTTGGTTTCTAGCAATGGAAAATTTTATAAATAAAATGAAAGCTCGAAACAGTTTTGATGAATTTGTAGATGCTATAGATTCCGAATCTGATGAGATTCAAAAAACGCTATCGCTTATAGATGATGTTGTTGCAAATAATGAATCTACGGGATTTAAAAAATGTTTAGAAAGTGGGACAGAATATTATCGTGCTCATATTATAGATCCTGCTGATGATGGTAATTAAAAAATGGGCTGTGTAAAACTCAAGATAACAAGCTAAAAGGATATAATGAATTTAATTCAAGAGAACCTCTGCTAGGTGTTCCGGGAGCAGGTAGAAATAATATAGAGGGTACATCTTATTTATATATCGCTTATAATCCTGGAACAGCATGCACAGAAATTAAATCTGATCTAAGCGATTTAATCTCTTTAGCTACTTTCAAAATAAAAAAGCCATTATACATTTATGATTTTTCAACTGATATAGACAAAAATTTAGAGATAAATGATGAGATTTATGATATGGATCTTAAAACGTTTTTTAGTGAGTTAATGTACCATTATACTCAGCCAGCCGCAAATAAAAATATTTATCGATTAACTCAGGTGATTTCTGACCATTTAAGAAAAACCGGTATAGACGGAATAGGCTATAAAAGTTATTTTTGCCCTAATGGTGTAAATTATACTATCTTTAATTCTCATCCCTCTGCGATTGAATTATGTGATAGTAGAGTTGTATTGCATAAACGAGCTATTATATCTTCAGATACGGATCCTCTTGCATACAATAAAGAAATTGCAAGTCAGCATAGAAAGCATTTATTGCAACGATTTAAGAGACAAGAAAATTATATGAATTAAATGTTAATTCATATTGTATATGTAAAAAGGGGAGTAGGATGTGATGGAAAGATACATAGGAAAGGCGGATACTAATTGAAAGATTTTGTGAGCTTTATTAAGAATTACTCGACGAGAGATTTTATCTATTTTTTTTCACAATTATCAATAGAACTATATAAGAATCAGCAAAATATGTCAGAAGATGAATTAAAGTTTAGTATGACATTTCCTTTGAATGTAATTTTACACGGATTTATACATCGACAAGTACAGGTAAGGCTGTCAGCATGGGATATTCAGAATATGGCGTATATCTCTATAGTCAATGCAAATGATCATAGAAAAGAAGTTATGATAAGGGAAAAAGCTGGTATTGTGGTAAACTTATATAGGGGATATGAGAATGAACATTCCAATAGTGAATATCTCAAAGATGCAAAATGGCCTGATATATGTAAGTTTATGATGGGCATGTCATATGAACAATTTAAGTATCAGAATTTGGAATGGACATATCAGAATTTTAGTAGAAATTATCATATTTTGCTTGGATCAAGTAAGATTAATAGGAATAAGATTATAGATATAAATGAAATTACAAAAAAAGTGTTTGATATGAATGTAGAAGAGTATATGATAAATCTACTTTATTTGTTATGGTTATGTAGCAAACGTCCAGATCCATTAGGGGCAGAGGAGGACTTATATAAACATGGTGTAAACAGTATAATCACTAAAGAAAATTTGGAGAAGATTATTAATCACTATTCGGTTACATATGATGATGTAAGGAAGTCTTCGATACAGAAACAATTATTTTATAGCAAACCTTTTGTAATTACACAAAAACACAAAGAGCCGATTATGGTCAGTATATATTTAGTCCAGATGCTTATGGGAGATGGACTATATTGGTTAATTCGGGATTATTATTGTAAGAATGGTATGGGATTAGGATTCATTAATGCTTTTGGAACAATGTTTGAAGAATATTTTATGGAACTGGCAGATACTTATTTGACAGAAGATATGTGGTATAAAATTCCAGAACATGAAAAAAAGAGTGCAGATTTCTTTGTAGAATTTGATGATATGGTATGTCTGTTTGAATTGAAATCCGGACTACTTGGAATAAATGCAAAGCAACAGACTCCAGATGTTCAACAGATTGACATATTTTATGAGAGAAATATTTTAGAAGCATATAAACAACTTGACATGTCTGAAAAAGAATATAAGGGACAAAAGCCGGTTATTAAGATTTTTTTGTTGTATGAGACAATGACGAATACACAAATGGTTATGGCTTCATTACCAGAGATATTTGTTTATGATAGCAGATATTATATCATGACAATAGAAGATTTGGAGATGATGTTGGCGACATATAAGAAAGATAAAGAAAAGTTTAAAAAGGTGGAAAAAACATTAATTGCTAATCGAAACAGTAGTGATGAGTTTATAAGTGTTTTACAGATTTTGAATGATTGTGGTGCTATTGGAGATATGCATTTTATCGAAGACAGGGATTATTTTATGAAAATAGCAAAAAGAATGGAAAGTGAGTTAGAGATATAATGTAGTGATTGATAATAATCAGATATTTTACTATACTGCATGAGGATTATGTTTTTGCGAAAATTAAAAAGAGATTTATGAGCGGTTATTTATTATGGGAACAAAAAACAACAACAATTTATTTTACACCTGTGCTCTTATCGAATACATAGGGAGACAGGTAAAACGCAGGCGCAGCGAGGTAGTGGACTTACTTACAATAGACCGTATCCAGCGTATATATGAGTATGCAGATGTATTTCATTGTGAACCGATAGAGAAGGTGGCATATGAATTTATCATGGAATGCAATATGAGTAAGGGAAACTATGACAACGTGGCAGAGTGCCAATATAAGGTACCGAATTACTGGGATATCGGAGAAGTTTACGAAAGATTAATAGAGGATATTTACGATGATGAAGATATTGTAAATGGTATATGGGCAGTATACCATTCATGGATAGATTCACATATTTCATACTACAACTCAGATTTCTACTATCAGCCAAGAGACTATATAGCAGCGTGTTTTGAGGAGGGGGATGTTTTATAGAATATTAAGAGAAAACACTAACACACCAGCTATGACATGTCATGGTGCAGAAAAAAAGAGACTTGAAAAATCAAGTCTCTTTCTGTATAATTTACTTAGAAAGGTTATCGGATGTATTATCCGATTGCCCTCAGTTAGAAACTAATTTTGAAATAGCATCCGACTTTCCAGGGAGGGATGCTATTTCTTTTTATTATGATTATCTATGTAAGACAGAGCCGCAAAAATTACTAACAATAAAGTTAAAACTTCCATTGTGTTCATAGGGCATCACCCTCTCCTTATGTAAATTTGAGGGCATGATTATCGGAAACGCATCCACTTTTTCTATGAAATTATACAATTTCATTTTAACATGAATAAGTATAAGTGTCTATTTAAACCTTACGAAAATATTTATTATTATCTGCAACAGAGGATATCTTTATCACAAAGAATGGAAAAATAGTAGCAAAGCTGGCAAACCCACCTTGCAAGATATCTCATTATGCTTTAAAATATTTATAACTATGTGCAGGTGCCTGATTCACGAATCATCTGCCTTTAAACCAGTCAAAATAAATATTTAAGAGGACGAAAACATGATAAACAAATTAGTAGAAAAAATCAAAAAAACAAATGCACCTATAGTTGTAGGTCTTGATCCAATGCTTTCATATGTGCCGGAGCACATCCAGAAGAAAGCCTATGAGGAGTTTGGCGAGACACCGGCAGGAGCAGCCGAGGCAATATGGCAGTATAATAAGGCAATCGTAGATGCTACATATGACCTGATCCCGGCTGTAAAGCCACAGATCGCAATGTATGAGCAGTTTGGTGTTGAGGGTGTAAAAGCATTCCAGAAAACAGTAGATTACTGCCATGAGAAAGACCTTGTAGTTATCGGAGATGTAAAGAGGGGAGATATCGGATCTACATCAGCAGCATACGCTACAGGACATCTCGGAAAAGTGCAGATAGGAAGCAAGAGCTATTCTACATTTAATGAGGATTTTGCAACAGTAAATCCGTACCTTGGAACAGACGGAATCAAGCCATTTGTTGACGTATGTAAAGAGGAAAAGAAAGGAATCTTCATCCTCGTAAAGACATCTAACCCATCAAGCGGGGAATTTCAGGACAGAGTGATCGACGGAAGACCATTATACGAGTGGGTAGGCGAGAAAGTAGCTGAATGGGGAGCTGACTGCATGGGTGATTCATACAGTTATGTAGGTGCTGTTGTCGGAGCAACTTACCCAGAGCAGGGAAAGATCCTCCGTAAAGTAATGCCGAAAAGCTTTATCCTTGTACCGGGATATGGTGCACAGGGAGGAAAGGGAGCTGACCTTGTACATTTCTTTAATGAGGATGGACTCGGAGCTATCGTAAACTCATCACGTG
>SAMEA104315431__coassemble_957_pt1 | contig 14608 bp, 7 predicted proteins | sample SAMEA104315431__metabat2_low_PE_025 | metagenome-assembled genome bin SAMEA104315431 (sample SAMEA104315431) | gut metagenome | biome: Monkey gut; feature: monkey-associated habitat; material: faeces | place: China | collected 2013
TGTGCCTAAGCACATGATATAATGAGCGGAGCGAATTATATCCGTGCGAATGCGCATAAGTATCAGCCGCAGGCTTATCATGTGTGTTAACACATGATAATATGCTTACGCACATTTGCAATGTTGGTGTCGCTGGATCGTTATCGGAAAATAATATATAAATATACGAAAAACCGTGGATGTTATTCCACGGTTTTTTTGCATATACTATATAGGATTTAATTATCGCTTTCGTCATCTGATGACATAGAATAAACCTGACGTTTACGTGCCATCTCATCGCTTTCGAGATATTCGTCATATGTTGTGATCTTATCGATCATTGTGCCGTTTGGCAGAAATTCTATAATACGGTTTGCTGTTGTCTGGACTACCTGATGGTCACGGCAGGCAAAAAGTATAACACCAGGAAATTTGATCATGCCATTATTAAGTGCAGTGATCGATTCCATATCGAGGTGGTCAGTAGGCTCATCAAACATAAGTACGTTGCTTCCCATGATCATCATCCGGGATAAGAGAACACGTACTTTTTCACCACCGGAAAGAACACGCATTTTTTTGACACCATCCTCACCTGCAAAGAGCATACGTCCAAGGAAACCGCGCACATATGTTGCATCTTTAATTTCAGAATACTGTGTGAGCCAGTCTACGATAAGCTCATCTGTATCAAAAATTGCTGTGTTATCCTTTGGAAAATAAGACTGGCTTGTTGTAACGCCCCATTTAAATGAACCTTCATCAGGCTCAAGCTCTCCTGCAAGGATTTTAAAGAGAGTAGTTTTTGCAAGCTCATTTCCACCAACAAATGCGATTTTGTCATCGTGGTTTACAGTAAACGAAATATTGTCGAGTACTTTTACACCATCTATAGTTTTTGAAATGCCTTCAACAAAAAGTACATCATTTCCGATTTCACGTTCAGGGCGGAAATCAATGTAAGGGTACTTACGGCTTGAAGGGCGGATATCATCAAGCTGGATCTTTTCAAGCGCTCTTTTACGGGATGTAGCCTGTTTTGATTTTGAAGCATTGGCAGAGAAACGCTGTATGAATTCCTGCAGCTCTTTGATCTTTTCTTCTTTTTTCTTGTTAGCCTCCTTCATCTGGCGGACAAGCAGCTGGCTTGATTCGTACCAGAAATCGTAGTTTCCGGCATATAACTGGATCTTTCCGTAATCCATATCTGCTATTGAAGTACAGACTTTATTGAGAAAATAACGGTCATGAGATACAACAATCACAGTATTTTCGAAATTGATAAGGAATTCCTCAAGCCATGCTATAGCATCAAGGTCGAGGTGGTTTGTAGGCTCATCGAGAAGCAGGATATCAGGATTTCCGAAAAGTGCCTGCGCAAGGAGAACCTTGACTTTTATTGCACCCGGAAGATCTGCCATGAGTGTGTAATGATCATCTACAGCTACACCAAGTCCGTTTAAAAGTGTTGCTGCATCTGATTCTGCGTTCCATCCGTCCATATCTGCAAATTCAGCTTCGAGTTCACTTGCACGTATGCCATCCTCATCAGAAAAATCTTCTTTCATATAGATCGCTTCTTTTTCTTTCATGATATCGTACAGACGTTTGTTTCCCATGATCACAGTGTCGAGTACAGTATATTCGTCGTATTTAAAGTGATCCTGCTGTAAAAATGAAAGACGCTGTCCGGGTGTTATTACGATGTCACCATTTGTAGGCTCGAGCTGTCCGGAAAGGATTTTTAAGAAGGTTGACTTTCCAGCACCATTGGCACCGATAAGTCCATAACAGTTTCCTTCTGTGAATTTTATGTTTACGTCTTCAAATAAAGCTTTTTTTCCAATTCTTAAGGTAATATTATTTGCACTAATCATTATTATTGCCTTTCTATATTTATATTAATCGCTTGCGCATTATATTTTATCGTAAAATCAGTATTTTGCAAGTCTTTCTATAGAAAAATACCTATAAAATGTGATATAGTTATAATGAACTATTAAATAAATGATTCACGATTACAGATAAAGCATAAAAAAGCAGCTTTGGATAAGGCGGGATCAATAGAAAATTAGGGGTTTTAAAATGAGTGATTGGTCAGAAATACTGGACATTCCTGTTGGAATGGCGGTGCTTGATATAATAGAAGATAAGGCACACTTTAATACTGTAAATGAAGAATTTTGCAGGCTTACAGGATACACAGGCAGCCGGCTTTTACAGATGGAAGTCGGAAAAATGATTTTTGCTGATGATCAGGTCAGATATTCAAATGCGTTGTGTACGGCTTTAAAAGGGCAGGAGAATGCAGAATGTGAAGTAAGGATCTACACAAGCAATGATATCTACAAATGGGTGACGATAAGATTTGCAGGACATTTTATAAAAAATACACGATCCCGCATATTGATGATCGCCATTGATACAGATGACAGGAAACAGCTTGAACTACAGCTTGAACTGCTGAATCATCAATACGAGGTTATGGAGCAGGTCTCAGATGAGATACCATTTGATTATGACATAGAAAGCAACAAGCTTCTGCGTTCATACAGGATAATGCAGATGAGAGGTGAAAAAGAATGCTCAGATGAATATTATGATTTTGATGAAGAGGTAAAAAACTTTCATCCACTCGACAGGGAAATTTTTGTAAGTGCAATGAAAGAGGCGGTAAACCAGAAAATCACAGCTTCCGTCGAAGTAAGATATAATATGGCAAAACACGGGCTGACACCACATTATGTATGGCTTCGGATCCTATATAAAAGTATAGTAAACAGTAAAGGAAAAATTGCTCGCATAATAGGGCGCAGCCACAATGTTGAGAGAGATATGATGCTTCAGGATCGTGTCAGGCGTGATCCGCTCACAAAGCTCCTTAATAAGGTGGAGGTTCAGATAGAAGTTGATAAGACTCTGGAAAAATATCCAAACGATACGCATGTTATGTTTGTGATAGATATCGACAATTTTAAAAGTATAAACGATACATTTGGACATACATTCGGGGATACTGTTATATCAGATGTCGCAGGCGGCATAAGATCACAGTTCAGAGGAAATGATATAATAGGACGTGTCGGTGGTGATGAGTTTTTAGTATTCATGAAAAAAGTAGATGCACAGAAGGCGGCTATAAAGGCAAGGAATCTGTGCAATGCACTTGCAAAGGAATATAGCGGTGATGATGTTGTAAGATGCATAACGACAAGCATAGGTCTTGCGGTATCAGGAATTGATGGTGATACATATGAGGAGCTTTTTGAAAAGGCTGACCATGCAATGTACCGTGCAAAAAAATCGGGAAAAAATGGCTTCAGGGTTGCTGAGGAAGAAGATGTAGGACCGCTTGAAAGAAGTGAGCATGTAGCTGAAAACAGGGGACAACTTGAGGGCAGGGACAGGGATTTTCTTGCTTTTGCCATAAATATCCTGTCACATGCGCGCAATATAGATGGTTCGCTGAATCTGCTGCTTGAACAGATGCTTTCTAAATATAGGCTGGATGAGATTACGGTATGCGAGGAGATGGCTGACGGCAAAAATTTCCTTCTTACAAACTCCTCCGGAGAAATAGAGTTCTTTTCAAAGATGGTTTTTCCGGCTCAGGGATTAAAGGATAAGCTTAACTACACGGACAACATAAAACAGTTTGATGACAGATATCTGTATGGATGGCAGAGTGTATCGGCAAAACAGGGAGTTAAAATCCCGGCAGAATATATAGACAGGGCAAATATTCTGATCGGTAAGTTTGAAACATCTAACGGAAGATGTGGAATGTGTTGTTTTTATGCATTTGATAAGGAAAGAAAATGGTCTGAAAATGAACTCAATATTTTAGGGGAACTGACAAGGATAATAGGTGTGTTTGTTTCGCTTAGGACCAGGATCGATGAGAGCAATACACTTCTTAGAAATATCCAGAACAGGGATATTCTTACAGGACTTTTAAATCTTGACCCGTTTAAAAGCGAGTATAACAAGGCACTTGAGGAATATAAGGGAAAAAGTATGATGTGCCTTGTATATTTTGACCTTAATAATTTTGGATATATTAATGAAAATTACGGATACCAGATAGGCGATAAAGTTTTAAAATATCTGGCACATGATATAAATGAGACTGATGGGGCAATAATTGCATGCAGGCTTTATTCAGACTTTTTTATTCTTCTGGTGAGAGGAAAAAGCAAAGAGACAATAAAAGAATCAGTGCTAAGCAGGCAGAAACATTTTGTAAATCTGCATAATCATCAGTATCCAAGCTGTGGGATCGGGATAACGTCAGGAATGTATTTTATAGAAGAGGAAAATACTGATCCGGACGTTGCAATTGAAAATGCAAATCTTGCATGGAAGAAGGCAAAAAGGAGCAGAGGCGGTAAATACAGAGTTTTTGGGAACCGTCTCCGTGAAGAAAGAAGTGAAGAGCAGCATATAGTAGGGGAATTTTATGAAGCTTTGTACAGAGGCGATTTCCTTATGTATCTGCAGCCGAAATTTAATATCATAACAGGTGAGGTGTATGGCGCAGAGGCACTTGCAAGGTGGAAAAAACCAAATGGTTCGGTCATACCACCGGTGAAGTTTATTGATTCGCTTGAGAGGATAGGTTACATAACAGAGCTTGATTTTTATATATTTGAGCAGCTTCTTAAAACATTTACAAAATGGAAACAGCAGCATAAACGTGATATGGTAATATCTGTTAATTTTTCAGGAAAGCATTTTGAACTTGAAGGAAATGAATTTGTGCGCAGAATCAATTCAATAATGAATAAGTATCCTGTAAAACCATCACAGATAGAGATTGAAATTACCGAAAGCATAATGATCAAAAACCATGATGCCTTATCCAGCACATTAAATAAGCTTCGGAGCATGGGATTCAGGGTTGCAATAGATGATTTTGGAACAGGATATTCTTCATTATCGGTTCTTACAAATATTCCAGCAGATGTGATAAAAATAGACAAAAGCTTTCTGGAGAAGGAAATGTCAGAACAAAATGCCGATATCCTTAAATGTATCGGTGAGCTTGTAAAGATTTCCGGAAGGGAGATTATTTTTGAAGGAGTGGAAACTGTAGAACAGGAACGATTTCTAAAAGAATGCGGATTTGAGTATGCCCAGGGTTATCTATGCAACAGACCGCTTACAGTATCTGAATTTGAAAAAATGTATTTATGAGAAATAAGTGTAAATTTACCAAATGTACTTCCAAAAAAACTTGATTTTTTGGAAGTATCATATATTATTAAATTAGAGACATTCTGATTCATGTCTATAAATTGAACATTTAAAACAGGAGGAAATATCATGTCTAGAGCAAAACAGTCAATGGATGGAAATACCGCTGCAGCTCATGTAGCATATGCCTACACAGAAGTAGCTGGAATCTATCCTATCACACCTTCTAGCCCAATGGCTGATACAGTTGATCAGTGGTCAGCAGCAGGACAGAAGAACATTTTCGGAAGCACTGTAAAAGTAGTTGAGATGGAGTCTGAGGCAGGTGCCGCTGGTACAGTTCACGGATCTCTTGCAGCCGGTGCACTTACTACAACATTTACAGCTTCACAGGGACTTTTACTTATGATCCCTAATATGTACAAAATCGCAGGTGAGAACCTTCCTTGTGTATTTGACGTATCAGCACGTACAGTATCTTCACATGCACTGAATATCTTCGGTGATCACAGTGATGTATATGCTTGTCGTCAGACTGGTTTCGCAATGCTTTGTGAGACAAATCCACAGGAGGTTATGGATCTTTCACCAGTTGCACACTGTGCAGCACTTGAGGGAAAGGTTCCATTCATCAACTTTTTCGATGGATTCCGTACTTCTCATGAGATCCAGAAGATCGAGAAGTGGGATTATGAAGATCTCAAAGATATGTGTCCAATGGATGCCGTTGCAGAGTTCAGAGCACATGCATTAAACCCAGAGCATCCAGCAGCTCGTGGATCACACGAGAACGGAGATATCTTCTTCCAGCATAGAGAGGCATGTAACAAGTTCTATGATGAGCTTCCAGCAGTTGTTGAGAAGTACATGGACAAGGTTAATGCTAAGCTTGGTACAGATTACAAATTATTCAACTACTACGGAGCTCCAGATGCAGAGCGTGTGATCATCGCTATGGGTTCTATCAACGATGTAGCTGAGGAAGTAATCGATTACTTAACAGCAAAGGGAGAGAAAGTCGGACTTGTTAAGGTACGTCTTTACCGTCCATGGTCTTCAGAGGCTCTTCTTAATGCTATTCCAAAGACAGCAAAGAAGATCGCTGTATTAGACCGTACAAAAGAGCCAGGATCACTTGGTGAGCCATTATACTTAGACGTTGCCACAACACTTCGTGAAGCAGGAATGAACGATGTTGTATTAGTAGGCGGACGTTACGGATTAGGATCTAAGGATACACCACCTTCATCAGTATTCGCTGTATATACAGAGCTTGAGAAGGATGCTCCTAAGCACAGATTTACAGTTGGAATCGTGGATGATGTTACAAATCTTTCACTTCCAGAGGTTAAGCCAGCTCCTATCACATCTGCACCTGGTACAAAAGAGTGCAAGTTCTGGGGTCTCGGCGGAGATGGTACTGTAGGTGCTAACAAGAACTCTACAAAGATCATCGGTGACCACACAGACAAATATATCCAGGCATACTTCCAGTATGACTCAAAGAAGACTGGTGGTGTTACAATTTCTCACTTGAGATTTGGTGACAACCCAATCAGAAGCCCATACTACATCAACCAGGCAGACTTCGTAGCATGCCACAACCCTGCATACGTTATCCAGGGCATGAAGATGGTTCAGGATGTTAAACCAGGCGGAGTATTCATGATCAACTGCCAGTGGTCAGATGAAGAGCTTGCTCATCACCTCAACGCTGACGCTAAGAAATATATCGCTGACAACAACATCCAGCTTTACACGATCAACGCTATCGACAAGGCTATCGAGATCGGAATGGGTAAGAGAACTAACACAATTCTCCAGTCTGCATTCTTCAAGCTTGCAGATGTAATGCCTATCGACGAGGCTGTTGAGTTCATGAAACAGGCTGCTAAGAAGTCATACTCAAAGAAGGGTGACGCAGTCGTAGAGATGAACTACAAGGCTATCGATGCAGGTGTTGACGCTGTACATAAGGTAGAGGTTCCTGATTCTTGGAAGAATCCTGAGGCTGATGCTCCTAAGGCAGAGCGTACAGGACGTCCAGAGGTTGTTAAGCTTGTTAACGAGCTTCTTGATCCAATCGCTAAGATGGATGGAGACAGCCTTCCAGTTTCAGCATTCGCTGACAAGGCAGATGGACAGTATGTAACAGGTGCTTCTGCATATGAGAAGAGAGGAACAGCCGTTACAGTTCCAGAGTGGGATCCAGAGAAATGTATCCAGTGTAACAACTGTGCATTCGTATGTTCTCATGCTACAATCCGTCCATTCTTACTTACAGATGACGAAGTTAAAGCAGCTCCAGCTAACATGAAGGTTGCTGATATGAAGCCAAAGGCAGGCGCTTACAAGTATACAATGAGTGTATCTCCACTTGATTGTATGGGATGTGGTGAGTGTATCACAGTTTGTCCTACAGCTGCTATCTCAATGCAGCCACAGGAGTCTCAGTCAGCTGAGCAGCCAGTATTTGATTACTTAGTAGCTAATGTTTCTAAGAAGACAGATGCTGGAATGGTTGATACAACACCTAAGGGATCACAGTTCAACCAGCCACTCCTTGAGTTCTCAGGATCATGTGCAGGATGTGCTGAGACATCTTACGCTAGACTTATTACACAGCTCTTCGGTGAGCAGATGTACATCTCTAACGCAACAGGATGTTCTTCTATCTGGGGTAACCCGGCAGCTACATCACCATACACAGTAAATATCAACTCTAAGAAGGGACCAGCTTGGTCTAACTCACTCTTCGAGGATAATGCTGAGCATGGTTTAGGTATGGAAGTTGGACAGAGATATCTCCGTGACCAGGCTATCGAGCTTGTTAAAGAGATCGCTGCATCAGACAAAGCTACAGCAGAGTTCAAGGCAGCAGCAGATAAATTCCTTGAGACAAAGGATGACACAAAGGCAAACGTTGAGCCAACAACAGCTCTTATCGCAGAGTTAGAGAAGGCAGCAGCAGCCGGATGTGAGAAATCTAAAGAAGTACTTGCTAAGAAGGATTACCTCGGAAAGAAATCAGTATGGATCTTCGGTGGTGACGGATGGGCATATGATATCGGTTTCGGTGGATTAGACCATGTACTTGCTTCTGGTGAGAACGTAAACGTAATGGTATTCGATACAGAGATGTACTCTAACACAGGTGGACAGGCTTCTAAGGCTTCTAACATCGGTGAGGTATGTCAGTTCGCAGCAGCTGGTAAAGAGACAAGCAAGAAGTCACTTTCAGAGATCGCTATGAGCTACGGATATGTATACGTTGCACAGATCGCTCTTGGAGCAAACCCAGCACAGGCTGTTAAGGCTATTACAGAGGCTGAGGCATATCCAGGACCATCACTTATCATCGGATACGCACCTTGCGAGCTTCACGGTATCGCTAAGGGTGGTATGAACCACTGCCAGGATGAGATGAAGAAGGCTGTTAAGGCTGGATACTGGAATCTCTTCTCATTCAACCCAGCACTTAAGGCAGAAGGAAAGAATCCATTCACACTTACTTCTAAAGCAGGTGATGGATCTTACCAGGATTTCCTTAACAACGAAGCACGTTATACACGTCTTATCAAGCCATTCCCAGAGAGAGCAGAGAAACTCTTTGCTAAATCTGAGGAAGCAGCAAAAGCACGTTACTCACACCTTGAGAAACTTGTTAAGTTATATGGAGAGGATTAATTTGATAATTAATGATCTCAGTATTAAAACCACAGGGCTATGCCCTGTGGTTTTTTGTACTTAATAATAAACGAAATCATCCGTTTACAAATTTAAGGTGTAATGGTACAATATCTATGGTATTATATCTCCTGGCATACATCAGATAGGGGATATGGAATGATACCTTATCGGAGGAAAATAAATGGCAGGCTTTATGGACAGGCAATCCAAAAGGTCGCATCGTGATAGGTCACCATTAGTGAGGCAGAAGGAAAAAGCAAAACAGGCTGCACAGATGACAGATGATGATGTTAATCGACATGAAAGGATGCACGAAAAAGTGGATAAGGATGATTTTTTATTAGCACAGATAGATGAGTTTCGAAAAAAGGCACAGAAGCTTCAGGAAATGCTTGATACAAAAGAGACAAAAGCAAAGGAGCTTGCTGATATTGTCGAAGAACGTGAGATAAAAGCAGAGGAGTTAAAACAGATTTTAGACGAACGTCAGGTAAAAGCTGACGGTATAACTGCGCAGGTAGAGCATCAGATAGATATACTGATAGACAGGGTTAATGCCAAAATGCAGGAGATTGAAGCTTCCATGACAGATAATATTGAAGGGTTTGGCAAAAACATATCCGGAAATATAGATGATTTTACAAATAAAATTTCAGTCAGGATAGATGATTTAGAAAGGTCGGTCGGTGAGGATATTTCAAAAGCAGGCAGTGAATCATCTGATATGTTAAGATCATTAGGTGAACTTAATAATCAGCTTGTAGCTTTAAAACAGGAAATATCAGAAAAGGTACATACAGAAAACGTAAAATGCTACAGAAATATACAAGATCTTTTTAAGTCGATGGATGAAAAAGTGGATTCTGTTTATGCTATCGAAAAACAGATCAGGTCTGCAAAGACATTTTCAATTCTTACATTTGTGTTTGCATTGATAAATACATTTGGATTGATAATGTTTTCATTATACGTATGTGGTGTATTTGATAATTTAATTTAGATAATATAATGCAATTCCCAGATGGGAATTGCATTTTGCACCTTTATAGAATGGCAGTAATTGAAATACATGCCGGATGCATAAATAACACATTATAATTATAGGAGAAAACATGGCAAAGAAAATAGTACGGGTTGTTGGACATAAAAATCCTGATACAGATTCTGTATGTGCAGCAATAGCATATGCAAACCTTAAGCAGCAAACAGATGATACAATGGATTATATTCCTATGAGAGCGGGGAGTGTCAGTGCTGAGACGGCATTCGTGCTTGAGTATTTTAAGGCAGAGACACCGGAGCTGCTAAAAGATGTAGGAACACAGATAAGAGATATCCATATAAGAAAGACAGAAGGTGTCAGCAGTCATATTTCCATGAAGAGAGCATGGGAAATGATGAAGATCCTCAATGTAGTAACACTCCCGGTTGTAAATAAAAAAAACAAGCTGGAAGGCCTGATCGTAACAGGGGATATAGCAAAATCATATATGGATGTATATGACAATTCAATCCTGTCGACAGCAAGAACCCAGTATAAGAATATAATCGATACATTAGAGGGAACTATTGTTGCAGGAAATGAGCATGGATATTTCGTAAAAGGAAAAGTAGTAGTCGGTATTGGAACACCTGAGGTACTCCAGTCTATAGTCGAGGATGATGATCTTGTCATAATAGGAGACAGGGAAGATGCACAGCTTATCTGTATAGAGCAGAACTGCAGCTGTCTTATAGTGACAAATGGATTTGAAATTTCGCAGGAAGTACTTGAAGCAGCAAATGCAAAAGATGTCGTTGTCATAAGTACTCCATACGATACTTTTACAGTTTCAAGACTTATAAATCAGAGTATGCCTATTAAATTCTTTATGACAAAAGAAAATATTGTGCACTTTGAGATGGATGATTACGTTGATGATGTGCGTGATACAGTGGCAAAGATCAGACACAGGGATTTTCCTATAGTTGATGAAAACCAGAATTATGTTGGTATGTTCTCACGCAGAAACCTGATGAATACAAGGAAGAAACAGGTTATATTAGTGGATCATAATGAAAAGTCGCAGGCCGTTACAAATATTGATGAGGCAGAAATACTTGAAATAATAGATCATCACAGAATAGGAAGTCTTGAAACAATGGCACCTGTTTATTTTAGAAACCAGCCATTGGGATGTACGGGCACAATTATATATCAGATGTATCAGGAAAAAGGGGTAGAGGTAAGTGAACAGATGGCAGGACTTATGTGTGCAGCCATATTATCTGATACACTTGTGTTCCGGTCGCCTACGTGTACTGAAATAGATAAATCGGCAGCAAAGTGTCTTGCGGAAATCGCAGGAATAGATATTGATGAATTCGCACAGAAGATGTTTGAAGCCGGAAGCGATTTTTCTAATAAAACAGAAGATGAAATATTAAATCAGGATTTTAAAATATTCCATTCGGGAGATTATACATTTGGCGTATCACAGATAAGTGCGCTTGCAAGAACAGAGCTTGATAAGGTGCAGGCAAGAATTACACCGCTCATGGAAAAAATGCAGGTAGATAAAAAAATTGATATGTATTTCGTCATGCTTACAGACATACTGGACGAATCGACATACCTTATATATACAGGGCAGGAGGCAGCAGCTATTGCGGCTTCAGCGTATAGCCAGCCACAGAATGGGCAGGGACTTATGCTAAGAGGTGTTGTATCGCGCAAGAAACAGCTGATACCTGAACTTATAAATGCAATAAACGAAAGAGCATAAATAATGGAAGATAACTGCCAGATGAGCGTAAGATCAGTAAGGGAATGATGCAGATGGCAGAGTGTCAAAAGATTTTTTATAAGCACGTATAAATGCGGAATAACTTTTGAAACCACATTCATAGCATGCGGTTTTTACAGGAGTGCCATTCTGGATCAAATCCCTTGCGAGGAGCAGGCGTTTTGTGGATACATAATTTCCTATAGTGTAGCCGGTTGCTTCCTTGAAGCTATGCATCAGATAATATCGGCTCATAAAAAAGCGGTCGGAAATATTGTCTATAGATAGTTCTTTTGTTAAATTATGATTTAAATAATCTATGATTTCAACGATTTTTTCGTTGGACGAATAAGTGTCAATATATTGAGTTCCTCCGCTTATGGAGATTCGGTTGAGCTGTATCATAAACTCCAGAAAAACGAGTTTGCGGTGCAGCTCATTTGCGTATCCGGTGTCATCAAATGAATTATATAATTGTTTTATTGAATGCCATATGGGGCTCTTGTCTATCGGAGAAAAACGCAGGACGTGAGACTGGCATGCTGATGCCTTACGGAAACATATCGTCAGGTCATCATCAAAATATAAAATATTTTCATTTGCAAAATTTTTGGAAATATAAATGATGATCCTCTCATAAATTGAATCATCATTTAATATTGGACGATGGACTTCGCCTGCATTAACTAATACAATATCATATGGCTGGAGCCTATAGTTTCTACCTTCTATACAGTAAGAAACATTTCCTTTGATGTGTATCAGTATCTTATGGAAATCATGATAGTGAAATGGGATATCGAGCTTTGAATTGTCGGTAATATGAAACATTTTATATGGTTTGGTGAGGTATCCTGTTTTTTCGTATGAATCCATCTGTATCTCCTTTAATGGCTGTATTTATTTGTCATGATTTATATATCATTATTTATATATCAGTCTTTATAAAGATAATTGCTTTGTGATTTCCTCTATAAGAACGTATATAATGGAACGTAGTTCTATAAGCATAATAGTTTAAAATAGCACAATTTGCAACCTTAAAAGCACTTTATTAACTTCCAAAATTAAAAAGTGCGGAGTATAATGATAATATACTGAATAAATGAGGTGAAAATATGAAATTTACAAAAATGCATGGATGCGGAAATGATTATGTATACATAAATTTATTTGAGGAGAAAGTTGATGATCCGGCGAAGCTTTCTACTATAGTAAGTGACAGACATTTTGGAATAGGATCTGATGGTGTCATTACGATCGGTCCGTCAGATATAGCAGATTTCAGAATGAGAATATATAATGCAGATGGTTCAGAAGCCGAAATGTGCGGAAATGGGATCAGATGTGTTGCAAAATATGTCTACGATCATAAGCTTACAGATAAGACAGAAATATCCGTTGAATCAGGAGCCGGCATAAAATACCTTACGCTCTATACAAAAGACGGAAAGGTTGAACAGGTAAGAGTAGATATGGGAGAACCAATCCTAGAGCCAGATAAGATACCTGTTATTGCAGATGGAAGCTGCGTTGTTGACGAACCTATAGAGGCAGGGGGAAAACAGTGGAGAATGACATGTGTGTCTATGGGAAATCCGCATGCTGTGATTTTTGTTGATGATGTTGCGGATTTTGAACTTGAAAAATATGGACCATCATTTGAAAATAACCCTCGTTTTCCGAAACGTACCAATACAGAATTTGTTCAGATAATTTCAAGAAACGAAGCGTCAATGAGAGTATGGGAGCGTGGATCAGCGGAAACATGGGCATGTGGTACAGGAACATGTGCGACAGTAATGGCATGTATATTAAATAAAAAAACAGATGACAAAGTGCTTGTGCATTTAAGAGGCGGAGATCTTGTGATCGAGTATGACAGAGATACAAACCATGTGTTTATGACAGGACCTGCAGCAGAAGTATTTACAGGAGAAATATTTATATAAATATAATCGGGATTTAATTATTGTGGTTGTTTGTAAAAGAAATCTAAGATAAAGTAGGAGAAAGAAATGAAACTTAGCAAATTATTAGAAAAATTAGAATACACAGTTTTAGCTGGAAATACTGATATGGAGATATCAACTCTTGTATATGATTCGAGAAAGGTACAGAAAGATTCTGTGTTTGTTTGTATTTCCGGAAGTGTAAGAGATGCACATGAGTTTATACCTGATGTTGTAAAAAATGGAGCAGCAGCAGTTATTGTAGAAAAAGATGTGATTCCGGTTGACGGCGTGACATATATTAAAGTAGAGGATACAAGACTTGCACTGGCATATATGTCAGCTGCATATTTTGATTACCCGGCAAAAAAAATAAAAACCATAGGAATTACCGGAACAAAGGGCAAAACAACTACAACATATATGGTTAAGTCTATACTCGAATCAGCAGGAATAAAAACTGGACTTATAGGTACGATTGAGTCCATATGTGGTGATAAACATACTCCGGCTGCGAATACTACACCTGAATCATACATGGTTCAGAAATTATTTGCCGAGATGGCAGATGAGGGAATGGATGCAGTAGTTATGGAGGTGTCTTCACAGGCACTGAAGCTTCACAGAGTATCAGGATTTACTTTTGATATAGGTGTATTTACAAATCTTGAACCGGATCATATCGGGGAGAATGAGCACAAGGATTTCGAGGAATATATGCACTGCAAGAGTCTTCTTTTCAGACAATGCAGGCTTGGTATTTTTAATGGGGACGATGAACATCTTGAAGGAATAATGAAAGGCCATACATGTGAGGTTGAGACTTTCGGATACAAATCAATAAATAATCTTGTTGCAGAAAATGTTGAACTGAAAAAGGAGCATGGTGCACTTGGTGTTAAATATCATGTTTCAGGTCTGCTTGATTTTGACGTTGAGGTAAATGTGCCGGGTAAGTTCAGCGTATATAATTCACTCACAGCTATAGCAATCTGTCATCATTTTAATGTGGCAAAGGAGGCA
>SAMEA104315431__coassemble_1067_pt1 | contig 13057 bp, 9 predicted proteins | sample SAMEA104315431__metabat2_low_PE_025 | metagenome-assembled genome bin SAMEA104315431 (sample SAMEA104315431) | gut metagenome | biome: Monkey gut; feature: monkey-associated habitat; material: faeces | place: China | collected 2013
GCTTCATCAATTTTGCATTTCCTGCCGCATCAACTTCTCTTGTATAAACTCTTGAATCACTTGAACCATCAAGAAGTACTTTTGTGTTATATTCTGTCGCACCTGAGATTCTGTCTACTTCCTCTGTAAGCTTTTCTATTTCATCCTGTGCTGCCTGTTTGTCACTATCTGCATTTGTACCATTGGCAGCCTGAACTGAAAGCTCCCTTATTCTCTGCAAAATGCTAGATACCTCATTTAATGCTCCATCTGCAATTTCTATGGTATTTTTTGCATCTGCCGCATTTGACTGAGCCTTGTCCAATGCATCGATCTGAGCCTTCATCTTGTTTGAAATAGCCATTCCTGCCGGATTGTCCTCTGCTGAATTTATTTTATATCCACTGGAAAGTCTGAGCATAGTTGACTTTAACTTATTTTCTGTACGGAGCAGCTGGTTATTGGCTATAACAGCACTCATATTTCTGTTTATCTTCATTTATTTTCCTCCAAAATATTTATATACCTTTTGCTTCCGTGCAAATCCTACGACATTCCCTGTCATTTATCTGATTAATATATCGTCATTTTCGAATATTTCTTAATATTTTAGAAAAGATATTTATATGGCTTATTGTATTTATCTAAATACCCGTTTGCATTTAGTGAAAAATCGTATTATAATAGGCACACTAGAACATTATAGGAGGAAACAAATATGGCAAGAGTTACAAAAGATACCATGATCGGTGATCTTCTTCAGATTGATCAGAACGTAGCACCATTGCTTTTAAATATCGGCATGCACTGCCTTGGATGCCCATCTTCGCAGATGGAGACAATTGCTGAGGCCGCTATGGTTCATGGTATTGATCCAGATGATCTTGTTGTTGAAATCAACACATTCCTTGATTCTGATCTTGGTTAATAAGTAAATGCATATTTACTGCGCAAAAATGGCGGCTGCATTGCAGTCGCCATTTTTCATTAAACAGAACTCTTATAACTTGCCTATTGTCTGAATTGCATCTTTTCCAACTATCAGTCTGCCATGCTCCCCGAAAAAAGCAGCGGCAGCATCTGTATAATTTTTCTGGTATGCATATTCTGATATAATATTACATATCTTGTTAAATTCTACAGGTGAATGCGCACTTTTATGAATTAACAGATAATACTTATTTCTCTGTAAATCCTTGTAAAGGTCATTTTCTCCGTTGTAATATCCATCCAGAACCTGTGAAACTCTGCACATATCATCAAAACTTGTAAACTCAAATATTTTTGTGATATCTTTTGGTTCTTCCCGGACTTTTCCATCTTCATTATCATCTGTTTTTTCTTTCCTGATTTTTTCGAAAAGATCTAAAATATCATCAGCACCTTTTATCGAAGCCTGTTCAGCGACATCTGCTGCTGTGGTGTATTCCTCATCTGTCTCAGAAAACTTTGAAAAACGAGTATCAAGTTCTTCCGGATACTCAACCTTAGTAATAACTAATATGACCGACTCCGATGATAATGGTATAGCCTCAACCATAAGTGGTATGTCATTTGCCTCAAATCCAAATTCATAATTCGCCTGCTGGATCATATCTTTAAATAAATTTCTGGCTTTTTCTGAGCCATATGCAAGTTCACTGAGTTTTATCTGTCTATCCGCCAGATCCTCTCTTGTAAGAGTACAGCGGATCTGATTATCATTTACTTTTTCAATTTTCATATTGATCACATCCTTACTCTGAAAATATCCGTGTAAACCAATGAATATCCGCTATAGAGGGGGGTTCCTCTATAGTTACAAACTATTATAATAAAACGTTTTGGTGTTGTAAAGCCAGCTGTCTATAAAAAAATTATAAAAAAGTACTTGCAATTATCTTTTTGCTGTGTTATAAATTTAGGCATGAGATGCGCTGACCCAATAAGCGTATGAATATTAATCATCAAATTTTGTTTGACCGGTATGAGGTTATTAAACCTCTTGGCACAGGAAGTTTTAGTCAGGTATATCTGGTCAGACACTTATCTTTGGAACAGGAACGTGCTTTAAAGATTCTCCCTAAGGAATCTGGTCTTTCCTCATCCGAACTACTGGAAGCAAAACTTTTGAGGTCTTTCGACCATCCAGCTATCCCCAAAATATTTGATATTGAACAGGATGAATCAAATTTTTATTTAGTGGAAGAATATATAGATGGCGAATCTCTTAGTTATTTTTTGCTTCATCAACAGTTTATTTCCCAAGGTTTATTTTTTAATTTTTGTGAGCAATTATGTGATATTTTTATCTATCTGCACACATTCGCTCCATCTCCTGTCATATACAGGGATCTTAAACCAGAGCATATTATAGTATGCCAGAATCAATTGAAACTTATTGATTTTGGAGTATCATCATATGTTTCCAAAACAGGAAATAACTTCAATCATTATGGGAATGTGGATTTTTCTGCCCCTGAATGTTTTACAGAAAACACTATAAATGAAACAGCCGATATTTACAGTCTTGGTAAACTCATAGAATACCTGACCGGATATATGGACACATCATTTTCCCATAAATTCAAACAACTTATCCACAAAGCAACATCTCCTGATCCAGCCATGCGCTATGAAACGGTCGCACAATTGAGTCAGGAAATAAAAAAAATAAAAGAAGGAATAAGTCAGCAGCGTCTCAGTAAAAAAATAGCAGTTATCGGGAGCCACCGCGGATGTGGTACCACACATATTGCAATTTCGATTTCATGTTCGCTTAACAAAATGGGATATTCATCTATATATGTAGATTGTGTATCCGGAAATTTATTACAAAATTCTATGGATTTAACAGACAAAATAGCTCACAAAAATGGTTTTTTCTATTTTAAAAGTTTCTGTGGAACTCCATTATACCGGCAGGGTATTAGTGTAGATTTTCCTGAAAATTCTATTCTTGTCTACGATTATGGAACTGATTTTTCAAATAGTGATCTATCTATGATGGATCAGGTTCTGGTTGTATGCAGCGGAAATTTCTGGAATATACACAACTCAATAAACCTAATAACTTCCCTTAATAATCTGATTTCTCCTGTCGATTATATTTGTAATCTTTGTTCAAAAAACAATGAAATTGCGCTTGCAAAAATTCTTGGTCATCATATTTATCATTTTCCTTTTGATCCGGATGTATTTAACCATACAAATCAAAAAGAAAAGCTCGTTCTCACACTGCTTGATAAAGGAGGTACTTTACAATCATTTTTTCGAAAAAAAAGTTTATTATGGATTCACCGCAAATAATTGGGGTATGCGGTTATGAACATAACAGTGGAACCACTCATTTGTGTCTTTCCCTTGCAAATTATCTATGTAATAAGAGGCTTGCTAAAACAGCTTACATAGAACTTAATCCGTCTGATCAGATCAGCTCTCTTAAAAACAAAGATTGCAGGACACGATTTTCACATTATCATATTGATTTTTTTCCAAACTCAACTCTTTCATCCTACAACAACATACTATCAGGAAAACATCAATATTATGTCATTGATTTTGGTGTACTGAATATAAATACTTTAAATGATTTCATGAGATGTGATATTAAATTTGCCATATGTTCTCTTAGTCCATGGAAAACAACTTCATTGACGAAATTTCTTAATCTTTTTATTGATAATAATGTAAATATAGAAAAAGACATAACTCTATTAGGTTATCCTGTGGAAAGTAAACCTTATAACAAAGAAATTTCTGAAATGCCTAAAGAAATCTATTGTATTCCGTATCTTCAAAATCCGTTTCATATTACCTCCGGCTATTTCAATTTTTTTGAAATGATTTTACAAAGGAAAAAAATATACCATGCAAAACGACAAAAATTTTAATCAGCTGTTTATTGAACTTGCACCGGCAGAATTCAGAGGCTTTATGATCATTACCACTGATTCTACCAACTTATGGGAAGGGGGCTTTTAAAAAAATAACATAGCAAAAAATATATAATTTATTGGTATTGTCTATATGCAGATATTATAATGTATATTTTTTATCCTTATAATATTTCAGCATATGACATTAAACATCACTTAATTTAAATTTTTAATTTGGGATTTATACATTAGGACGATCGATGTCGTTTTATAAAAAGAACAACACTATAAAAATATCAAAATTGATTGGAGAGGGTCACATTGTGACCCTCTGTTTAATACTATATTTGTATGTATAAATTAGACATAATAAAATTTATTACTAAATTGTTACATATTGTTTGAATCTGTAATATGTGAATGGTATAATTTATAAAAAAATATGAAAGGATTCTTACACATGACAAAAAAGAAAATAATGCCAGTGCTTATCGCTATTTGTCTTATAATTATTGTCATAGGCATAATAGGTCTTTCTGCACTGATTAAAAAATATACCCCATCAAAGGAAACCGAGGATCTCAATAAATATTTTAACATAACAAGTGATGATCAGATTGCTGTAACACTCGATGACACTGTATCTGACTATAAAGCAACATCAATTGATGGTAAAATTTATGTCGATTACAACTTTGTCAATAAATATATAAACTCAAGATTTTATTGGGATGCCAATGAAAATATACTTTTGTATGCCACATCATCTGACCTTATTTCTGTTTCAGCAGACAGTGATTCATATTATGTGACAAAAACAGCCAATGATTTTGGCTATCCGATCGTCAAAGCTACATCTGATTCAGCACTTATTGCCCTTGACTTTGTTAAACAGTATTCAAATATAAAATATGATTTTTTTGAAGATCCTTCAAGAATTATGATAACAAGTAAATGGGGCGATATGGACACTGCAACTGTAAAAAAAGATACCCAGCTTCGCATTAAGGGTGGAATAAAAAGTCCTATTCTAAAACAGCTGAAGACAGATGATACCCTTACCATCCTTGAATCCGGCGAATCATGGGCGAAGGCTCTTACAAACGATGGAATCATCGGATATGTTAAACAAAAAAATATTTCTGCCGTAACTACAGCCACTGTCACTAATGATGATTACACTGAAGAAACCTATGACCACATAAAAAAAGACAGTAAAATCTGTCTCGCATGGCATCAGGTTACAAATAAAGACTCTAACTCAAAAATAGCATCTATTATCTCAGGAACCAAGGGTGTCAACATAATATCCCCGACATGGTTCTACTTAAATGACAACAAAGGATCTATCGCAGATCTGGCAAGTGCTGATTATGTATCTTACTGCCACTCACAGGGAATAGAAGTATGGGGACTTGTAAGCAATCTTGAAAATAATGATGTAGATTCTGCTGCTGTCCTTACACATACATCTACACGATCTACATTGGTAAACCAGATAATTGCCGCAGCTATAAAGCATGAACTTGACGGAATAAATCTGGACTTTGAAAACCTTACAGAAGATGCATATGGTGACTCATACATTGAGTTTGTACGTGAACTTGCAATTAAATGTCATAATAACGGAATTTGTCTGTCTGTAGATGTAACAGTACCTGCAAGCTACAACAAATTTTTCAACCGCAGTGATATGGCGAATTTTGCTGACTATATTATAATCATGGGATATGACGAACATTATAAAGGTTCAGATGCCGGTTCCGTTGCCTCAATTAATTGGGTAAATGATGGCGTTACAAATACTTTAGATGAGGTTCCTGCTGATCAGGTTATACTGGGAATGCCATTTTATACAAGAATATGGTCACTTACTCCTAAGGATACTGACAATGTATCACAGACAGATACATCTGACAGTTCTAATTACACGACATCTTCATCTGTATATGGAATGGAACAGGCTGCTGCAGAAGTTTTAGATAATCAGGCAACTGCTTCATGGGATTCAGCTTCAGGACAAAATTATGCAGAATGGACAAAGGATAATGTTATCTATAAAGTATGGCTTGAGGATTCGTCATCAATGGAAGAGCGGCTGAAACTTGTAACCGGAAATTCTCTTGCTGGTGCCGCATTCTGGAAGCTCGGATTTGAAACATCTTCTATATGGGATACAGTTATCAAGTATATAAATTAAAAAAACTTAATTATTCAGAATTACTGTGAACAAAAAAGCATATAATAAAAGAAAAAGCCCGATGCATTTTGCATCGGGTATTTTAAAAACATGAAACAATATTTCTTTCGTAACTTTCTTATTTTATTACTTCTTACATTTTCATTTTTCTCTGCAAGAGCTATCCATGCCTTTGCTGACCATTATACCTCTGATGACAAATCAATTACTATTGTTATAGATCCCGGTCATGGCGGTCCTGATCCTGGTAAAATATCTCCATCCGGTATTCTTGAAAAAGACATAAATCTGCAGATTTCATCTACTTTAAAAACGTTATTGAAAAACCGTGGTTATAATGTCATCATGACGCGCTATGATGACAATGATCTCTCATCTGAAAATTCAAAGCATACAAAGGTGGATGATCTCGCCAAAAGAGTATCCATAATGTCACAGGATGATGTTTCCCTTGTCGTGAGCATTCACCAGAATAGTTTTCAAAACACTACTTCATGTGGTCCACAGGTATTCTATTATGAGAAATCAAAGGAAGGAAAAGCTCTCGCCTCACATATCCTGAATTCCATGAATAATTCTCTGGATATATCAGATCCACGGACTATAAAATCAAATTTAGATTATTATATACTAAAAAATTCTACTGCCCCGGCAGTAATTGTCGAGTGTGGCTTTTTAAGCAATCCAACTGAAACAAAATTATTGTCAGATGAGCACTATCAACTTAAATTATGCCGGAGCATATATCTTGGGATCATAAATTATCTGGACCAAAAATCTTCCTGATATTATCTATAAACCCTTCTGCTACTTGATAAAGTCTCTTTGTCTGGACATTATTTCTGTCTTTTGTATTTTCTGAGGAGACTTTATCTTCTTTTTGAAATGATGTTTTCAAATATTTTTCTGCCGAAATATCTACAACACGTACAACTTTTATATCTATAGAATTTTCAGTTTCACTTAATGAGTCGGTAAATAAAGAAATATTCTCAGATACTGCTTTTTGCGTCTGGGCATCAGATACTGCTATCACTCCTGAAACTCCATTGTCCCTGACTTCAAACGATGCCGCAACCTTTCCTGACATTTTATCATTAAAGAATATATCAACAAATCCTTTTTCTTCTTTTCCACGCACTATTTTCAGATTTATGCCTGTAACACTTCCGTCCGATGTTTCCATAGGAATCACATAACTTTCAGATTTAGCCATCTTTGCTGAAATTTCAAATTGTTTTCCTAGCACTTTTAATTCCTTTAAATTAATAGATGTTATATTATCTGACTCTATTATCATCGAATCCATCGCATGTGTTGCAACATCTGCCAGCTGTTCCTGTGCTTCTGCCATCTCTTCCGGAGTTTTTAAAGCCTCTCCAAACTGCTCAAGCACTTGCTCCTTCAGCTGTCTTATCATTTCAATTTCGCCATTTTCAAATAGATCAGAAACCATCTTACCTGGATTTTTTAATATTCTCGATGCAGCCATAAGATTTACCATATTTGTTTTTACATCATATCTGTCTAACATCTGATAAACACTTTCTTCGGTCCTGACTGCATTTTTAAACTCATCCAACTGATTTTGTGCATATTGTTCTGAAAGTTCTTTGTTTTCTTCTGCCCTGTTTAATGCCTCTTTGAACTGTTCAGGTGTCATATCTTCCCAATTCTGTTTAAGCACATCCATAAGTTTTTCCGGTGAAATATCTTCCATGACATCCTGTATACAATTTTTATTGTATGCAGCATTTATCTGATCGTCAATTTTTACTCCATTGGATTTTGCATCAACTCCACTAAAATCATCATCGACTTTGTAATCAACGTTTTTCTTGTTTGATGTTCTTACTGCTGAAAGCAGATTTTTCATTGTTATATCAGCCCCCTGATTAACCAGAGAACCTATAACCGCTCCATCGCTCTTTTCAACTTGTGCGATCAGCCTGTATATGCCTATATATGTAGTTCTCTCTTTCTCCGTTATCTCATTATTTTTTTCAAGTTTCCACAAAAACTCACTGAATTTTGAATCATCCCTTGTACTTATCTGTGATTTTATCTCTGTTGCTGCTTCATTCAACTGTGATATTGACATATCAAGCGGTGATATTCCCTTTCGGATCATCTCTAATGTAACCGCAGGTGTCATGTTTTTAAATGCTCTTTGTACATTTTCATCAGCAGCCTTTATCTTATCTATATTTTCCGGTGTTATTTCTATTCCGTTATATCCTAATATTCTTACCGCTCTTTGGTTTTGAGGTACTTTTTCATATCCGAGATCGTCTAAAATATTATCTACATTTCTGAATGCCTTTTTTATATCATCTCCCATGTCGGATCTCGGTGCAGTCATAAGCGTTTCATAACTTTCATTTGCATTTTCCATAGATGTCTTAAGTGACGCACCTCTTGTATATACTGTTGATACGTCCTCATTGCCTGTTTCTGTGTTTATCACATATGCAGGAAATGTCTTCATTTCCTCAAATACATCCATTGTACTTTTGAAAGTATCTATATTTTCAACTGTAGGTTCTACACCATTTTGAGTCATTAAATTACTATAATAGTCTTTTTCATGTTGTTTTAATATGTCGACTAATTCTTCTATAGGTTTTGTGTCTATAGATATTCCCTTTTTCAAAAGAGACAGATTTGCCTCTGCACTCATTGCAAGTCTTGCCTCTTCAAGCTTTCTTTGGGCACTAACAATATTTATTGGCGCATTATCTGTTTTATGTATAAATATTTTACTATCATCTGTTCTGCTATTCTGGACATCTTTAAGGTTTTTTAGCGTTACCGGCACATTTTTATTAATTAAATCAACTATATCCTCCGGTATTGCACTTTGTATAATATTTTCAGCCTCTTTAGCCTGATCAGCTAGTGAAAATCCATCTATAAGCATTGCATCCATAGGTCTTTTGCCTTCTGCTACCGCTTCTGCTGCAGAATCAGCTATATATTCAGTATCTTTTCCAGAAAAATTCTTTAAGGCTTCAAAATATCTGATATTATCTGCTGTAATTGAAATACCTTTTTCCATAAGCATCCTGACATCCGTTAAGTTTTCATCATTCACATCAATTTTAGCATTTTTCATTATGTCTTTGATCTGTGAACTCATGCTGTCAAACTCTTCATCAGAAATTGTATCTTCTTTTGCTATACCCGAGCTGCTGTATAATGCTTTATATATATTTTCTACAGTAGGATCCAGATTATTTTTAACCATATATGCAGCTGTATTATCATCTATTTCATTTATCTGTACTCCATTTTCAACAGCAGTTACAGACTCCTTTAAATTCTCATCTGTAACCGGAATATCATATGACTGCATCTGCTTTATTATTTCTGCTGCAACAGCCGGATTTCCTGTTATCTCTTCTATCTGCTCCTGGCTTAAGTCGTCTCCATATATAGAAACATCTACCCCCGCTTTTGCAAGCACTGCCTTATTTTATCAGTCTCCGTAACTATGGTATTTCCTGTCATTTCATCATAAGAAAAACCATCCTCTGATATACGCTTATAATCCTCAGCCGATGTTGTATTTGAAATAACGATCATCTGGTTTCGTTTATTTTCTCTATCTGTTGCTCCATCCTGCATCAATTCGTCAGCTACAGTCTCATTGGAATTTGACGGCTTTGAATAAACGGTATCAGACATATCTACTGAGTTAGATGAACTTACTTTTACAGCCTCCTTACTGCTGCTTTTTGTGGCAGTAATATTATTATAAATGCTTTTTTCATTCACGTTTGCAGCGTTGCCATTTATATCTTTATTAACTATATTATCAATGATCATATTATTTCCTCACACAATATTATTTATAAAATATGGATATTACAGATATTTATACATTTTCGCTTGTAATATATATCGGTCAGAAATGTGCATAAAATAAGACCGCAATAATGCGGCCTTATTTTTATGCTATTAATATTTAAATATTGCTACTCCATAAGCCGGCAGCGGATATGCAAACGAATATGGTCTGCCATCACATTCTGATTCTACAGCTTTGTATGTAACTTGTCTATCAGTATCATTTCCTCCAAATTTAGGATCTTCACTGTTTAAAACAAGTTTATATGGCTTTTTCTTTGGTACCCCGACTCTATAGTCTTCTCTTGCTACTGGTGTAAAGTTTATAACAAAGAGCATATTATTTTTTCCATCCTTACTCTTTCTTATGAAACTAAAAATACTCCGGTCTGCATCATCTGCATTTATCCATTCAAAACCGCTCCAGTCTGAATCCAGTTCATACAGACAACGATTTTTCTTGTATAAATGAAGCAGCTCCTTCACCCAATCCTGTATTTTTTTATGCAGTGGATTGTCGAGAAGATACCAGTCAAGCTCTCTTTCCTCACTCCATTCTTGTTTCTGTCCGAATTCCTGTCCCATAAACAAAAGCTTCTTTCCACAATGCCCCATCATAAAAGCATATCCTGCCATAAGATTTTTAAACTTATCTTCCTCAAGTCCCGGCATTTTATTGAGCATAGAACATTTCAGATGAACAACCTCATCATGAGAAAGAACTAATATGTATTTTTCGCTTTCATTGTAACTCATAGCAAAAGTCATCTTATAGTGATTATTTTTGCGGAAAAGCGGATCAAGCTTCATATAATCGAGAAAATCGTGCATCCATCCCATATTCCATTTAAAGCTGAAATTCAAACCATCATCTTCAACTTTTCCCGTTATCTTCGGCCATGCTGTAGATTCCTCTGCAATCATGACCGTACCATGATTTCTTCCAAGTATTAACGTATTTATATGCTTAAAGAATTCAACAGCTTCAAGATTTTTATTTCCACCAAACTTATTAGGCACCCATTGTCCGTCACTCTTACCATAATCAAGATATAACATAGATGCCACAGCATCCACTCTTAATCCATCTATATGATAATTTTCAATCCACATTAATGCACTTCCGATAAGGAAATTTTTTACTTCGTTTTTCCCATAATCAAATATCTTTGTTCCCCACTCAGGATGTTCACCTTTTCTTGGGTCTGCATACTCATATGTAGGTGTTCCATCAAAATCTGCCAGCCCATGTGAATCCTTTGGAAAATGTGCCGGAACCCAGTCCAGAATTACTCCGATATTGTTTTTATGACACTGGTCTACCAGATATGCAAAATCTTCTGGCTTTCCGTATCGTGATGTAGGAGCATAATAACCGGTTACCTGATATCCCCATGAACCATCATACGGATATTCAGAAATACCCATAAGTTCTATATGGGTATATCCCATTTTTTTGACGTATGCAACAAGAGTCTTAGCTAATTCCCTATATGTGTAAAATCCTTCATCTTCACATCCCGGATGCCTCATCCATGATCCCGGATGAACTTCATATATAGTCATCGGTGATTGTTCAACATCCTTAGGGCTTTTTGCTGAACGATTTTTCATCCATTGCTCATCCGTCCATTTAAAATGATCTATATCCGTGATTATAGATGCAGTTCCCGGACGCAGTTCTGAATAATTTGCATATGGATCTGCTTTGTAAAGCTTATAGCCTTCCTTTGTTTCTATGATAAATTTGTACATCTGACCTTTTTTTGCGCCCGGCACGAAAAGCTCAAACACACCCATTTCTTCTGGCTCTACTCTTTCCATCTCATGCTTTTCTTCATCCCAGTTGTTGAACTCACCAAACACATATACTTTTTTAGCATTCGGTGCCCAAACATCAAAGCAGACACCCTTCTTACCTTTTCTCTCTGCTAAATGAGCTCCCATTTTTTTATAAATATCATAGTGTGTTGCCTGTCCAAACAGGTAACAATCCATTGCTGTAAAATTGCTCATATATACCCCTCCAATATTTTTATTTTTGTTCAAAATAATTCTCTGTCAAAACTATCTTGTCATCTTCTGTATATCTTTTTGCAGTAAGGATGCTTATAGCTTTCTTTAATCCACCGTGCGCTTCCCTGTCTATTGCTTCATCTACAATCTCTTTAACCTCTGTAAGTGTTGTAGCCTGATCCAGTCTCTCAATATTACTTATCCTGTTATGAAGCGCTAAAATTGCCATCTCATCTATTTTATACCCCAACTCAGACGAATATGACAAAGCAAATGATACAAGTTCATCATTTGTAAAAATCGGAACTGAAATTCTTTCTGTGAATTTTTCTGCAAATTCCGCATCTGCGGCAAGTGCCTTTTTTATACCTTTTGAAGTATCTTCAAGAATATATAAAGTTCCTGTTATATCATGCTCCATTACATATGAAAGTGATTGTGCCGTACTCTTATTTATATCTCCGGCTCTTTCTATAATGAGACATCCCCCGGCAACCTTTCTTACAAGCTGCTGCACATCCTTTTTATTAAGTGCTGAGGCATCAATTTTACCGATTTTACCGGCTGGCTGTTCGCCTCCCTTTTGAAGGACCTTGATAAAACTTGTAGCCAGTACTGTTTTTCCACATCCCGGAGCTCCCTGGATTATCAGATTTCCTGTTTTGGCAGTTTCTTTTTTTGCAAAGTGTTCCATAACACCATTATAAGCCCTGCAAAGCTGATCCTCCATTCCCTTTACAGGTATGAAATATGAAAAAATAGATTTCTGCTCGTCTGTAAGCTGTTCAAGCTTTTTAGACTCAACTACGGCTTCCTCATCAATTCCAAGATCTTCTGGTATCTGAATCTCAGGAATTTTTCTTGTTTTTGCCATTTCAATTTTGCGTTCTATCTCGGGGTTATCAGCTGTAAGCTTTGAAACCTCCTCACCAATAAAATCATTTACATGGTTAAATTTCTCATCAACCTGTTTTTTTATTGCATCCTGCACTCTTGAGATAACATTATCATCGGAATCTATAGTATCTTTTTGTTCATACTCTTCTGTGTCCTCTACGCTGTCATTTTCTTCTTCCATTGTTTCTGCTTCTTTCTCCTGATCATTCTGATATTCTTCGACTGATCCATCCTGATACTCTTCGACTGATCCATCCTG
>SAMEA104315431__coassemble_1073_pt1 | contig 12949 bp, 15 predicted proteins | sample SAMEA104315431__metabat2_low_PE_025 | metagenome-assembled genome bin SAMEA104315431 (sample SAMEA104315431) | gut metagenome | biome: Monkey gut; feature: monkey-associated habitat; material: faeces | place: China | collected 2013
AAGAGTCGGTTCATCTGAATATTTTGTATCAGAAGCATGTGAATACACAAACAGCTTTTTAAATTTCAGGCCGAAATATAGTATCATATTAAATATAGAAGCAGAACATCTGGATTTCTTTAAAGATCTTGATGATATCCGCCATTCCTTCCATAAGTTTGCTGCAAACACACTTACATCCGGTGCAACTATAATCAATGGTGAAATTGACAACTATGAAGAGATCGTCAAAGATCTTCCTCAACAGGTTGTCACATATGGCTTTGATTCAAAATATGATTTCTATCCTGAAAATATTACTTATAATGAAAAAGCCTGTGCATCTTTTAGTGCCATGCACCACGGACAAAAGCTTTTTGATGTAACTTTAAATGTTCCCGGAGCCCACAATATAAGCAACAGTCTTTCCGCCATCGCTCTTGCGATCGATCTTGGAATTTCGCCGGACGCAATAATAAGCGGACTTTCAAAATTCGGTGGTGCTGACAGGCGTTTCCAGTACAAAGGAACTGTTAATGGGATCACGATCATAGATGATTATGCACACCATCCAACCGAAATCCGTGCAACCTTAAATGCAGCACTCAATTATCCACACAAAAGACTTGTGCTCGTATTCCAGCCACATACTTATTCCCGCACAAAAGCATTTTTAAATGATTTTGCTGATGTTCTTTCTATGGCAGATATGATCGTGCTTGCTGATATATATGCTGCACGCGAAAAAAATACGTATGGCATATCTTCAAAAGATATTTTATCATTATTGCTTGAAAAAGGGAAGAATGCGCACTATTTTCCTTCATTTGAAGAAATAGAAAAATTTTTATCAGAAAATTGTGTAAACGGTGATCTGTTGATAACTATGGGAGCCGGAAATGTTGTAGAAATAGGCGAATCGCTTTTAAAGAAATAACTTATCCACTTTATCCACATGTAAAATGTTTAAAACTACATTTTTACATGTGGAATTTTTATGAATTTATCCACTTTTTATTACCAACTACAATATTGATTTTTAGGTTATCCTCATTTTTATCCACTTTATCCACAATTTTACACAGTGGATATATACCCTCTCCTGTGAATTATGGTGGATTTATTTATTCTTCACACCATCGAATTATTGTGCTATAATTTCACACAGGTTAAATTCAAATGAGGTAATAAAAACATGGCAACTATTAATTTATACAGTAATATCGTGTCTCCTGACACTGTTGTGCCCAATATTTTTATAGATAGATACATGCCCTTGGCAAACGGAGAATTCGTTAAAATATACTTATATCTGCTTCGCACACTTTCTTCTTCTGATCACACAATATCTGTTTCTTCCATAGCAGATCACTTTGAACAGACCGAAAAGGATGTGATGCGCGCATTTAACTATTGGACAAAAGAAGGCTTACTCCGTATAGACACAGATGCACAGGGAAATGTAACAGGACTTACACTTCTTCCTGTTGAGATAAGCAGGGCTGATGCTGCTTCAGCTGAGATAAGCAGGATCGATGCTGCTTCAACTGATATAAGTAGGGCTGATGCTGCTTCAACTGAGGTAGCCGGTTCAAATAAAAACATTATTGCATCATATGCCAAAAAACCTGCTCCTCAAAAGCAGGCACGCAGGGAATATTCTCTTGATGAGATAAAGCATTTCAGAAGTGATCCTGATATTTCAGAATTATTTTTTATTATAGAAACATACTTAAAACACCCGATGTCCTCTTCTGATACCAACATTATTCTTTACTGGCTTGATAAGCTCAAATTTTCGCCTGAGCTCGTTACATATCTTGTTGAATATTGTATTTCAAAAGGACATTCAAGCCTGCGATACATGGATAAGGTTGCACTTGGATGGGCGGATTCAGGAATATCAACGGTCGAACAGGCCAAAAATGATTCAGCTGCACATTCTAAAGCTTATTATGCAGTGATGAAAGCACTCGGTATTACCGGACGTAATCTTATACAATCTGAAATGGATTTTATAAGCAAATGGAACAATGAATATAATTTTACAATAGAGCTTATAAATGAAGCGTGCAAGCGGACTATAACCGCTACGCACCAGCCCAGCTTTGAATACACAGACACAATATTAACTAACTGGTACAGGAATAACGTCCACAATATGAATGATGTTTCCCGGCTTGACCAGTCATTTTCAAAGAATAAACAGGCTGCCAGCAGGACAGCTGAAAATGTCAGCAAATCTAAACACAATAAGTTTAATAATTTTGACCAGCGTACTCAGGATTATGATCAGCTTGAGAAATTACTTCTCAATTCATAACCAATGTACTCTCGGAATCTTCTAAATGAAGAATTCTGAGATAGATTTTTGATATACAATGACATTTTCGCAGTGCGTACACGGTGTGTACGACGAGAAAATGGAAGCAGTATATCGGAAATATAGCCAGAATTATTCGTTTAAAGAAGATTCCGAGAGTACATACCAGTAAAACGGAGGAATTTATGGCACTTTCCAATACTCAATATGATGAGATCATGCGTGCTTACGATAAGCGTCAGCTGCAGAACAAATTTATACATGAAAAACGTATCCAGGCTGCCTACAAAGCAGTTCCGCGCCTAAAAGAAATAGATGACTCCATAGCCTCTGTTTCCGTAAAACAGGCTGCAAAGCTCATAGATGGAGATACACTCGCCCTTGCAGATTTAAAGGCTGTTATTGCAGATTACAAAGAGGAGAGAGCTGCTCTTCTTGAAGCCACCCACTATCCTATTGACTATTTTGAGCCGGTGTACACCTGCCCTGACTGCCGGGATACAGGCTATATAAATGGTCAGAAGTGCCATTGTTTCAAACAGGCTATAATTGATACCGTTTATTCCCAGTCAAATATTAGAGAAATTCTGGAACGTGAAAATTTTTCAACATTTAAATATGATTATTATTCCGATTCCGATATAAATCCGGCAACAGGTCTTTCATCCCTTAAAACGATGAAAAATGCTGTTTATGAATGTCACCGCTTCATTGATGACTTCGAAAATAAACCTAAAAATCTATTTTTATATGGCAATACCGGTGTCGGAAAGACTTTTTTATCCAATTGCGTTGCAAAAGATTTATTAGATTCAGGTCATTCTGTAATATACTTTACAGCCTTTCAATTATTTGATATATTAAGCAAAGGTGTGTTTGAAAAAGATTCTGATGCGATCGCAGCTCACCAAAACATTTTTGACTGTGATCTTCTTATAATAGATGATCTCGGTACAGAACTTTCAAATTCATTTACCACTTCGCAGCTGTTTTTATGTGTAAATGAAAGGATCCTGCGCCACAGATCAACGATTATTTCCACTAATCTGAATCTGGCCCAGGTAGCAGATATTTATTCAGAGCGTACTCTATCACGTATTTCTGACAGCTACACTATCATTAAACTATTTGGTGATGATATTCGAATTAAGAAGCATACCATGCGGTAATTGCTTTTTATTATAAAAACATTTTATTTACATTGACAATTTATGGAGGAACAATAATGCCAAACGATGAGAGAATTTTGGAAACTATGCCTACAGGTACACTTGGACTTGTCGCTACAGAAAGCTGTATAGGTCTCGCTGAAAAAGTGGACAGCTATTTACAGGGATGGAGAGAGCATCGCGAGCATGAGCATGCTAACGAGATAGCTTTCAAGGATTATTACAAAAATAGCTACATCATCCGCCCTTCAACACCTAGATTCGGTTCCGGAGAAGCAAAATGTGTTATCAACCAGTCCGTGCGTGGATATGATCTTTATATTATGGTCGATGTCACAAACTACAGCCTCACATATTCTGTATGCGGCCAGACAAACCACATGTCACCTGATGATCATTACGCAGATCTTAAGCGTGTAATCGCTGCTGTCGGTGGAAAAGCCCGTAGAATAACAGTAATCCTTCCATTCTTATATGAAAGCCGTCAGCACAGACGAACAGGACGCGAGTCTCTTGACTGCCCACTTGCACTCCAGGAACTTACAAATATGGGTGTAGATAATATTATTACATTCGATGCTCATGATCCTCGTGTTGTAAACGCAATCCCTCTCAATGGATTTGAGAATGTTATGCCTTCTTACCAGTTCATCAAAGGCATTTTAAAGAACGTTAAAGACATTACCATAGATGCAGACCACCTTATGATCATCTCACCTGATGAGGGCGCAACAAACCGTGCTATTTACCTTGCTAACGTACTCGGCGTTGACATGGGTATGTTTTACAAGAGACGTGATTACAGCCGTATTGTAGATGGACGCAACCCTATCGTGGCACACGAGTTCCTCGGCTCAAATGTAGACGGAAAAGATGTTCTTATCATTGATGATATGATTTCATCAGGTGAAAGCATGATCGATACTGCTAAAGAGCTGAAAAAAAGAAACGCAAACAGGATCTTTGTCGTGTCAACATTCGGATTATTCACTAACGGATTTGATTCATTTGATAAAGCTTATGAAGAAGGACTTATTTATCGTGTTGTTACAACAAACCTTATTTACCAGTCTCCAGAGCTTCTTTCAAAAGAATATTACATCAGCTGTGATATGAGCAAATATATTGCATATCTGATCGATACATTAAACCATGATTGTTCTATCAGTGATCTTCTCTCACCATATGATAGGATAAAAAAATGTGTAAAAAAATACAATGATGAACAGAAGGCTGCAAAAAACCAATAAATTGCATTGTAATAAAAGCTCCGCCACAACGGCGGAGTTTTTTCTTTGATCCAGTTACGTCTGGAATAAAAAAATCCATGAAACATCAAAAGATATTTCATGGATTTTTGTGTAGTTTAAAATTTATACCGATCAATAATTAAACTAACTCAAGGAGTACTTCAAGAGCTCCGTCACCTTTACGCTGACCAATCTTAACGATTCTTGTATAACCACCGTTACGTGTAGCATATTTAGGTGCGATCTCATCAAATAACTTATTTGTTACATCGATAGTCTTTGTACCCTTCTTTGTGCCGTCAGACTCTTTAGCTGTGTAAAGAACTTTAAGCATCTGTCTTCTTGCATGAAGACGTGAAGCAGAATCCTTCTTGATTGTCTTTTCTACTTCATCGTATACAGTAACTTTCTTTCCATCAACAACTTCTTTAACTCTCTTGCCATCTTTGTCCTTGCGGGCAACCTTAGCTGTAACCTTAACTGTTTCAAAGTTATCTTTCTCTTTTACTGCTAAAGCGATAAGACCTTCAGCAATCTTGCGTACTTCTTTAGCCTTAGCTTCTGTTGTAACAATTTTTCCGTTAACAAGAAGCTGTGTAACCTGACCTCTTAATAAAGCCTTTCTCTGGCTAGATGTTCTGCTTAATTTACGATATTTTGCCATTTTGATTTTCCTCCATTTGTGGGACATCCGGTCACGCTCTTCGGTCTTACTGCCAGACATCGTATCTTGTTTTGATAGATTATAATAGTGGGGTACATTTCAAAACACCCTGCTATTATTGTATCAGTTGCCACTCATGTATACTAGCTTTTTGCCAGCCAGACATAATCACGCTCTTTGGTCTTATTGATTCTGCCCATATGAGTATCATAACTGTTTACACAGTTACTGATTTATCTTTTACATAAATCACTTTGAAAAATATATTTTATTCTTCTCCCTGATTTAACTGTAAACCTAATTCTTTTAACTTAGCTAAAACCTCTTCTAAAGACTTACGTCCAAGGTTACGGACTTTCATCATATCCTCTGGAGTTCTGTTGATAAGTTCAGCTACAGTATTGATTCCAGCACGTTTTAAGCAATTGTATGAACGGACGGATAACTCAAGTTCGTCAATGTTCATCTCAAGGACTTTCTCCTGCGCATCGTTCTCTTTCTCTATCATTACATCAACCTGCTGTGCTGCTTCTGAAAGATCGATGAAAAGATTTAAATGCTCGCTTAAAACTTTAGCAGCAAGGCTGACTGCCTCATCTGGCTCTAATGTACCATTAGTATATACATCTAATGTTAATTTATCATAGTCAGTAACCTGACCTACACGAGTATTCTCAACAGTAAGGTTTACACGCTCTACAGGTGTATAAATAGAATCAACAGCAAGCACTCCGATAGGTGTATCCTCTGTCTTATTCTTGTCAGCACCTACATAACCTCTACCATTAGTAATTGTAAGCTCCATGTATAATTTAGAATCTGCTCCACCATTTAAGTGTGCAATCTCCAACTCAGGGTTCATGATTTCGATATCAGAGTCAACCTGAATATCAGCTGCTGTAACAACGCCTTCACCTTCGAATTCGATATAAGCAACTTTTGGTTCATTTGTAGTACTGTTATTGCGGATTGCAAGATTTTTGATATTCATGATAATCTCAGCAACATCTTCTTTTACTCCAGGAATAGAGCTGAACTCATGTAATACGCTATCAATCTTAACCTGGCTGACTGCAGCTCCTGGCAATGAAGAAAGCATGATTCTTCTTAAAGAGTTACCAAGTGTTGTACCATAACCTCTCTCTAATGGCTCTACAACAAATCTGCCATATGTCTTGTCTTCTGAAATTTCTGCGATTTCAATTTTTGGTTTCTCAAAATCGAACACTACAATTTCCCTCCTTCTCGGGTATCGTTGTTATATGTTATCAAAGAGTGGATAAGCCGGGAAAGAAATCCCCGGCAAATCAACCTAAAATTTTACTTAGAATATAACTCGACGATGAGCATCTCATCTACAGGAACATCGATCTGCTCACGTGTAGGTAACTCTTTTACAGTTCCCTGTAATTTATCAGCGTCTACATCTAACCACTCAGGAACGATTCTTCCACCAGCAACTTCAACGATGTCTTTCATTCTCTGAATATTCTTTTTGCTCTCTTTAATTTCAATAACATCACCAGCTTTTACTAAGTATGAAGGGATGTTAACTACTTTTCCGTTTACTGTAACAAACTTGTGATCTACAACCTGTCTTGCTTCTTTTCTTGTTCTTGCGAAACCAAGACGGAAAACTACGTTGTCAAGTCTTGACTCAAGAATTGTCATTAAGTTTGGTCCAGTTAAGCCTTTCATTTTATCTGCTCTGGCATAGTAGTTACGGAAAGGTTTCTCTAATACACCATAAATGAATTTAGCTTTCTGTTTTTCTCTTAACTGAAGTCCGTACTCAGAAACCTTTCTGTTTGCTCTTGTTAAGTTTCTTCTAGACTTCTTATCATATCCTAAATAACTTGGCTCTAAACCAAGAGATCTGCATCTTTTAAGTACAGGTACTTTATTAACTGCCATTTTAATCTATACCTCCTAATTAGACTCTTCTACGTTTTGGTGGACGACATCCATTATGAGGTACTGGAGTAACATCCTTAATTGAAGTAACCTCAAGACCGCAAGCTGAAAGTGCACGGATAGCTGCTTCTCTTCCTGAGCCTGGTCCTTTAACAAATACGTCAACTGTCTTTAATCCGTGGATTAAAGCTGCTTTTGTAGCAGTTTCTGCTGCCATCTGTGCAGCATATGGAGTAGATTTCTTTGAACCTCTAAATCCAAGACCACCAGCACTTGCCCATGATAATGCATTTCCTTCAGCATCTGTTAATGTAACGATCGTATTATTGAAAGATGCCTGGATATGTGCCTGTCCGCGTTCAACGTTTTTCTTTACACGCTTTTTAGTTGTTTTCTTTGCAACATTCTTAGCCATATTTAAACTAACCTACTTTCTCAAATTAAATATTATTTTTTCTTATTTGCAACAGTTCTCTTAGGACCTTTTCTTGTTCTTGCATTTGTCTTTGTCTTCTGACCACGAACAGGAAGTCCTTTTCTATGACGGATACCACGATAGCATCCAATTTCCTGAAGTCTCTTAATATTTAAAGCGATTTCTCTTCTTAAATCACCTTCAACTGTCATTGTCTCATCGATAACAGAGCTGATTTTCTTAACTTCCTCGTCTGTAAGATCTCTTACACGAGTACTTGGGTCAACACCAGCTACTTCAAGGATACGATTAGCACTTACTCTACCGATTCCGTAGATGTAAGTTAAACCGATTTCTACACGTTTTTCTCTTGGTAAATCTACACCTGCAATACGAGCCATGTGAGTTTACACCTCCATAATTTTTTACTTGTTTGTTAGTAGCGATACACTGCAACTATGTACCTTTCCCGAAAGATCTCCAATCTGCAGCTACGGTTGCACGTCCTGAAATGTGTACAGACAGATTTCTTCCCATATTTACATTTTCGTTCCACGTCACTCGGTATTATAACGTCGAACCAGAATGCCTCTGTTTATTATGAACAGCGATGATATTATATCTCGCTGCAGCCGCACATAATGATGTGAAAAAGGATAATCCTCAAATGCACAAACAACAGGGTCAAATATAACTAGTAATTAACCCTGTCTCTGCTTATGCTTTGGATTTTCACAGATAATTCTGATGCTTCCTTTTCTCTTGATAACTTTGCACTTTTCGCAAATAGGTTTAACTGATGATCTTACCTTCACAGCAAATCCTCCTTTCTCTATAAAAGTCCTTTTCAGGTACTTTTCCAAAAGTGTCCAGATAGCATTATACACGGACACTTAAGGGAAGTCAACATTTTTTTGTATATTTAAAATAATAATTTATTTATCTCTCCAGATGATTCTGCCCTTTGTCAGATCGTATGGTGACATCTCTATAGTAACCTTGTCACCAGGGAGAATCCTGATGAAATTCATTCGTAATTTACCACTGATAGTGGCAAGTATCTGATGACCATTTTCAAGTTCAACTTTGAAAAATGCGTTTGGAAGTTTCTCAACTACAACGCCTTCTACTTCTATAACGTCTGCTTTTGACATTTTAAATTCCTCCTGTTAATTCGAATTAAAGTAATTCCAGAAATCCAGCTTCTTTTTCTTCCTCTGTCAATGAGAGTATTTCCGGTTTTCCATTTGTAATAAGAATTGTATTCTCATAGTGGGCTGATAATGACATATCTTCTGTTATGACAGTCCATTCGTCATCCATCCATAAAACATCAGGTGTTCCTGCGTTTATCATTGGCTCAACGGCAAGTGTCATCCCAGGTTTGAGCCTCAGTCCTTTTTTAAAGCCCTGTGGCCTGAAATTAGGCACTTCCGGGTCTTCATGAAGATGTGTTCCTATTCCATGCCCTACAAGATCATATACAACACCATAACCAAACTGGTGTGCAAACTGCTCTATTGCTCCGGATATATCATAAAGTCTTTTGCCTGCAACAGCATTTTTTATGCCAGCAAAAAAACTAAGCCTTGTTCTTTCGATAAGAAGTCTAGCTTCTTCGCTTATTTCCCCTACGCCAACAGTCCTTGCTGCATCAGAATGATATCCCTTATATATAACACCTGCATCAAGGCTTACGATATCACCATCCTGTAAAATACGATCATCACTCGGTATTCCGTGTACAACTTCCTCATTTACAGAGACACATATAGATGCCGGATAACCACAATAATTCAAAAACGATGGCTCACATCCGTAACTACGGATCATTTCTTCTCCCAAACGATCTACATCTTTTGTAGACATTCCGGGTTTTATTTCTTTTCCAAGCTGCTCATGTACCGCCGCAAGTATCCTTCCGGCCTCTCTCATAAGCCCTATTTCCCGGTCTGATTTAATAGTCACAGACATTATTATTCACCTAAAATACCAACAATGGCTGAAAATACTTCATCCATCGGTTTTGTTCCGTCAACTGACTTAAGAATTCCCTGCGCCTTGTAATAATCAATTAAAGGCTGTGTCTGCTCATGATAAACTGCAAGACGTTTTTGAACGGTCTCCGGCTTATCATCATCTCTCAATACTGTATCAGCTCCACAGGCATCACATTTGCCCTCTACTTTTGTAGGATTGAATACAATATGGTATGTTGCTCCACAGTTAAGACATGCTCTTCTTCCACCCATACGGTTTACAATGTTCTCATCCGGTACATCGACATCAATTGCATAGTCCATTGTCTGGTCTATTTTATTTAATGCTGCATCAAGCGCCTCTGCCTGAGGAATAGTTCTTGGAAAACCATCTAAAACAAATCCTTTTTTGCAGTCATCCTGCTTGATCCTGTCCATTACAAGATCACATGTAAGTTCATCCGGAACAAGTGCTCCCTGATCCATATACTCTTTTGCTTTCTTTCCCAGATCTGTTCCGTTTTTTATGTTTGCACGGAATATATCCCCGGTAGAAATATGTGGTATCGAATATTTTGCTGCGATCTGTTTTGCCTGCGTACCTTTTCCAGCACCAGGAGCCCCTAACATGATTATTTTCATATGAAATTTCTCCTTATTTGATAGCACGAATGGAGATACCGAGTTTTCAGTATCTCCAATGTACAATTAGTCATTTAAAAAACCTTTATAGTATCGAACTCTCATCTGTGATTCAATCTGTTTCAATGTCTCGATAACAACTCCGACAATGATGATAATTGAAGTTCCTCCGAAGGATACATCAGCTTTAAATACTCCGTTAAAGAAAATCGGAACAAAAGCTATAAATGCAAGTCCTACGGCTCCAATGAATACAATATAGTTCAATATCTGATTTAAGTAATCGCTTGTTGGTTTTCCAGGTCTGATACCCGGTATAAAACCTCCAGAACGTTTCATATTGTTTGCAATCTCAAGTGGATTGAATGTAATCTGTGTATAAAAATATGCAAAAGCAACTACAAGTATAATATACACGATCAGACCGATCGAATAAACCGGTTCTGATGGGTCACACCAGTTAGACTGTGATAATCCTTTTAAAATCTTTGAACCAATACCTGAACCATTGCCCTTTCCAAGAAAACTGGCAATTATGACCGGTGTCTGCATAAGCGACTGTGCAAAGATAACAGGAATAACACCACTGGTGTTAACCTTAAGCGGAATGTGGGTCTGCTGACCACCCATCTGCTTATTACCACGAATCTTGCTTGAGTACTGGACAGGAATTCTGCGCTCAGCGCCCTGAAGAAGTACTACAAATACTACCATTGCTGCAATGATAGCGACAATTATAAGTCCTGCAACTATAGCCTTAGGTACATTAGCCGCTGACTTAATGAACTGCTCCCAAAGAGTACTTAAATCCTGAGGAATACGAGAAATAATATTGATAGTCAATACTATTGATATTCCATTTCCTACACCTTTTTCTGTAATACGCTCACCAATCCACATAAGTACAGCTGAACCAGCTGTAAGTGAAGTAACGACCATAATAACAACAAGTGGTGTTTTATCTGTAAGATAATTACTTCTATAGAATCCTACTACCATTGCAATTGCCTCAATGAGTGCAAGTGCAATAGTGAGATAACGTGTTATCTCAACTATTTTCTTTCTTCCCTCTTCGCCGTCGCGCTGCAACTCCTCAAGTTTTGGGATAGCAATCGTAAGCAACTGCATAATGATCGATGAAGTTATGTATGGTGTGATATTCAGCGCAAATACTGACATCTGTGAGAATGATCCACCTGTAACTGCATCAAAAAATCCCAAACCATCTGTTGACTTGCTGTTTAACCAACTCTGAAATACGGAGCCCTTGACACCAGGAATCGGAAGTTCACTTCCGATTCTGATGACAATAAGCATCATGAAAGTAAAAAGAATTCTATTTCGAATATCTTTTATTTTAAACGCATTACGGAGTGTCTCAAGCATTAGATCACCTCTGCTTTTCCACCAAGAGCTTCGATTTTCTCTTTTGCACTAGCACTGAAAGCGTTAGCCTGAACTGTAAGCTTCTTAGTAAGTTCGCCATTTCCAAGAATCTTTACTCCATCTCTTGGGTTCTTAACAACTCCAGCCTCAATTAATGTCTCAACTGAAACTACTGAATCGTTCTCGAACTTCTCAAGAGCTGAAAGATTTATAGCAACGATTGTCTGAGTATTTCTGTTTTTGAAACCTCTCTTAGGCAATCTTCTATATAATGGCATCTGTCCACCTTCGAAACCTGGTCTTGGTGCTCCTGAACGAGCTTTCTGACCTTTGTGTCCCTTACCAGCAGTCTTACCGTTTCCTGAGCCGTGTCCACGACCTCTTCTGAAATTATCACTGTGCACTGAACCTTCAGCTGCCTTTAAATTAGATAAATCCATCACGGTACCTCCTTATTTTATTCTTAAACTTCTTCTACTTTAACGTATGGTGCTACTTTACGAACAGCGCCCTGTGTAGCAGCGTTGTTTGGTAATTCAACTGTTTTTCCTAACTTAGTAAGACCAAGAGCCTCGATAGTCTTCTTGTTCTTAGGAACAGCACCGATTGTAGATTTGATTAATGTAACTTTAACTCTATCTGCCATTTTAGCGTTCCTCCTAACCTAAGATTTCTTCTACTGATTTACCACGAAGTTTAGCAACATCTTCAGGACTTCTTAACTGTTTTAAAGCCTCGATTGTAGCAAGTACAACGTTCTGCTTGTTGTTTGATCCTAAAGATTTTGTACGGATATTCTGGATTCCAGCAAACTCACATACTGAACGTGCTGGACCACCAGCGATAATACCAGTACCTTCAGGAGACTTCTTTAATAATACGGAAGCACCTGTATATTTTCCTGTTACATCATGTGTAATAGAATTGTTCTCGTCTAATTTAACGCTGATCATGCTCTTAATAGCGTCTTCTTTTCCTTTACGGATAGCTTCAGGAATTTCTGCTGCTTTTCCAAGTCCTGCACCAACATGGCCGTTCTTGTCACCAACAACAACGAGAGCTGTGAATCGCATGTTACGTCCACCTTTAACAACCTTTGTTACACGCTTGATGTCAACTACCTGGTCAACTAATTCTAATTGACTAGCGTCAATGATTTCACGTTTCATGTTTGTCTCCTCCTAAAACTCTAAGCCAGCTTCTCTTGCTGCTTCAGCTAATGCTTTAA
>SAMEA104315431__coassemble_1145_pt1 | contig 12231 bp, 10 predicted proteins | sample SAMEA104315431__metabat2_low_PE_025 | metagenome-assembled genome bin SAMEA104315431 (sample SAMEA104315431) | gut metagenome | biome: Monkey gut; feature: monkey-associated habitat; material: faeces | place: China | collected 2013
ATATAAGTGTTCACAAAGTGTACAAGTTTTTAGTCTTTTTTCTGTGCATATTGTACAGTACCTCTTTACTATACATACAATACGCTCTTGTAATATTGCACAATTACAAGAGCGTATATTAATTAATCATTAAAGAGAGCCTCAAACTCATCCTTTGATATTTTTTCTTTTTCAAGAAGAAGCGATGCACATTTGTCCAAAATGTTTCTGTTCTCATCTATCATTTTCTTTGCTTTTTCGTATGCATCATCTATTATCCTCTTAACTTCTGCATCTATAGCTGACGCAATTCCCTCACTGTAACTCTTTGTGTGGGCAAGATCACGTCCAATAAATACTTCTTCATCATCATCCGCATAACAGATAAGTCCAATATTTTCTGACATACCATACTTTGTAACCATCTCTCTTGCAAGCTTCGTTGCCTGCTTGATATCCTGTGATGCACCTGTTGTAATATCATCAAATACAAGCTCCTCTGCAACACGTCCACCGAGATCAACTATGATTTCCTGTAGCATACGTCCTTTTGTATTAAACATTTCATCTCTCTCAGGAAGAGGCATTGTATAACCTGCTGCCCCCACTCCTGTAGGGATAATAGAAACCGTGTAAACCGGTCCGACATCCGGAAGAAGATGAAATAAAAGTGCATGTCCGGATTCGTGGTAAGCCGTGATACGTTTTTCTTTGTCAGATATGATGCGGCTTTTCTTTTCTGCTCCAATTCCAACTTTTACAAACGACTTCTTTATATCATCCTGTGTTATATATTCCCTGTTCTCTTTTGCCGCATGGATCGCAGCTTCGTTTAACAGATTCTCAAGGTCAGCTCCTGTAAACCCTGCTGTTGTCTGTGCTACCTGTTTTAAGTCAACATCTTCTGCAAGAGGCTTTGCTTTTGCATGTACATTTAAGATTTCTTCTCTGCCTCCTACATCAGGTCTTCCAACTACTATCTTTCTGTCAAAACGTCCCGGACGCATGATAGCAGGGTCAAGTATATCTACACGGTTTGTAGCTGCCATAACGATGATTCCTTCATTTACACCGAAACCATCCATCTCCACAAGCATCTGGTTTAAAGTCTGTTCTCTCTCATCATGACCGCCGCCCATTCCAGTTCCTCTTCGTCTTGCGACCGCATCAATCTCATCGATAAACACTATACATGGAGCATTTTTCTTTGCATCCTCGAAAAGATCTCTCACTCGTGATGCACCTACTCCAACAAACATCTCTACAAAATCTGAACCTGAAATTGTAAAGAAAGGAACTCCAGCCTCTCCTGCAACTGCTTTTGCAAGAAGTGTTTTACCTGTTCCCGGAGGTCCTACGAGAAGCACTCCCTTAGGAATTCTTGCACCAAGCTTTGTGTATTTCCCCGGTGCTTTTAAGAAATCAACTATTTCCTCGATTTCCTCTTTTTCCTCTTTAAGACCGGCTACGTTGTCAAATTTTACATGATTGTCTTCCTGTGTTGTAAGCCTTGCCCTGTTCTTTCCAAAATTCATCATTTTGCCGCCGCCATTCTGTGAAGCAGCATTATTGCTCATAATGACAAACAATATAAATACAGCACCAAATACAAGAAGATATGGAAGTAATGTCATGATCCAGTTTTCTGCCGGCACGTCGGCAACAGTATAATCTGTGTATCCGGCATCTGTCATTGTATTTTCTATATCGTTTACATCTGTCACATAAAGAACACTTGATGAACCATCCTTGTATGACACCTCGAGACTTCCGGTTGGAACTTCCCTGTTCTGGATAACTTTTACATTTTCAATCTTATCTGCTGATAAGTCTTTTTCAAATTGCTGCTGCGTGTAGGAATTTGATGTTGAGCCTTCACTTAGCCAGTACCATATACATACAATAGCTATAACTATTATCACATATGCACCTATTCCACGCATTCCACCTTTTTTATTATTCAACTTGTTTCTCCTTTTCTTATATTTCGTCTTCTATAAAGCCAATGTATGGAAGATTTCTGAATCTCTGATCAAAATCAAGACCAAATCCGACTACAAATTTATCCGGAATCACAAATCCTGTATAATCTACCACTACATCATCAACCACTCGCCTTTCCGGTTTGTCAAGAAGTGTACAGATCGTAAGAGTCTTTGGATTTCTCTCACGGAGCAGTTTTGTCAGCTTGCTCAGTGTGTTTCCTGAATCTATAATATCCTCTATTATGATCACGTTTTCTCCCTCAATCGACTCTTCAAGATCCTTTTTGATCTTAACTTTTCCCGATGACTCCGTTCCTGCGCCATAGCTTGAAACAGACATGAAATCAATCGTCATAGGAAGCTTTATTCTCTTTGCAAGCTCTGTGGTAAAAAATATAGAACCTTTTAAAATACATATAAGATACACTGATTCACCTTTAAACTTTTCAGTTATATCCGCTCCTATCTCTGCGATCCTTTTATTCAACTGTTCCTCTGTCAAATGCACTGATATATCGTAATCTTTTGAAAAATCCATCTTATCTTCCTCCATAAAAAGTAATTTGTAAAACTTCTTTTGTATCAGATGATACAAGGGCACTATTTCCTGAACGATCTCCCAATATGGCAAGTATCTCATTATCTTCCGCTATAAGCCACATATTATTTCTTTGTTCAGCAGGAATCTTCTGGTTCACAAAATATTCCTTAAGTTTTTTACGGTGTCCCATATCGTCTATAATTATATAATCCCCAGCCATGCGTTTCCTTACAACAAAGCCATTTTTTATCTTATCATAATCAAGCCATTTCGTACATGATTTTTTGGGAATTTCATTCATTTTTCCATTAAATCCAAGTATTTCGAATATTATTACGCCATTTTCAACAATAAGTTCTACCGGTCTTTCCCTGCACTTTGTTTTATCTATTTCATAGCTTGATCGTCCGTCATTTTGCACCGGTTTATTTTTTGACAATATGATTTTATCATACGATTTTCTGGCTGTAAGATCATATGGGAGGTTTATTTTTCTGCCTGTCTGCATATCAATAAGTTCAATGAGCGATGATACGTGTATACTGCCTATATCCTTACGCCTGCCGGCTGCAATGCAGGTCGCCTCTTTTGCAAGTTCGCTTTTTAATGCCGGATGCAGCTTCATAAATTCATTTATATCTATAGTTACACTATCATTTTCTATTTTTAACGCTGCATCTTTTGCTGCGGATATCTGTGATTCAATATAATCCCACATAAGACTCTGGTTCTGTGCCGCCGAACTTATATGCTCGACTGCCCTTTTATTTATTTTTCTAAGCACAGGCATAACTTCGTGTCTTATCCGGTTTCTTGAATATTCTACATCACTGTTTGTACTGTCTGTTACATATCTAATATCTTTTTTTTCAAGAAAATTTTCTATATCGGAACGGCTGACAGGAAGAAGCGGCCGTATATATGTTACATTTTTTTTAGATGAGACAGGTCTTATCCCACCAAGACCTCTCATTCCGCTTCCTCTTATCATCTGGAACAATACCGTCTCAGCATTATCCTCCTGATGATGTGCAACCGCTACGGAGGCTTTTTTTCTGACTGCAATATCCTCAAAAACATTATATCTTAATACCCTTGCTGCCTCTTCAAGTCCCATCCCTGACTTTTGCGCAAATGCAGGGACATCGACATTGTATACGTGACATTCTATATTTATACTGCGGCATAGATTTTTTACATATTCAGCATCACTTTTGCTTTCATCTCCACGAATCCCATGCTCGACATGTACTGCCTCAAGCTTAAACCGTAAATCCTGTCTTAATTCATCAAGCACTACAAGCAGACATACCGAATCTGCACCTCCCGATACAGCAGCTATCACTGTATCATTCTGTTTTATCATGTTGTTTTTTATAATATATTCTTTTGTTTCTTTTATCATTATTTCTCCCAGACTCCTATAGTTATAACTGTCATATCATCCATCGCATAACCGCCTGTCATAAGCAGCACCCGATCCAATATGTCCTGTGAGATGACGCCTGCATTATCCGATCCTGCATCGGCTACTATCTCACATAATTTCTCTACAGGGTTCTTTACATGAAGATATTCTAGCACACCATCCGTCACCATTACAAGGAATTCGCCATTTTCAAGTTTTGTTTTTACCGGATTTATTTTCTGCTCTGCATCATAGCCTACAGGTAGTGAATCGCACTGTATAACTTCCACCTTACGATTCCTTTTTACAAAGGATACTGCTGCTCCGATTTTTATTATCTCTGCCACTCCGCTATACAAATCTATCGCTGCAAAATCTACTGTAGAAAATGAATCTCCTTCACCTGATAATACCATTGCTGAATTCATCATATCTATAGCTTCGCTTTTTTTAAATCCTGCCTCTAAAAATTTTTCCAGCAGATCAACTACCAGATTACTCTCATCATTTGCCCTTTTCCCTGAACCCATGCCATCAGACAGGCATACATTATATATTCCACTGTCAAGCTCAAACATTCCGAAGCTGTCCCCACTCACAGACGAGCCTGTCTTCTTTTTAGTCGCAATTCCAGATAATGCATAATATGTTGTATCTTCGTATAATGTGACCGGAGTACATATAGATGTTATAAGCGCCTTCGTATCCTTTGCCGCACGCCATGCCATACCTGTAGCTGATGAAACTGCTTTTATAAATGCTCCCACAGGCAGTCCTCCATCCCATTTTGTATAGATATCTGCTTTTACAATTGCATATCCATCCGCATTTTCATATATATGAACCTCTTCAACTGTAAATCCAGTTTCCTTTGCCTCAACATATATCTTCGTTATTTTCATTTTTCTGTGCCCGTCCACACACTTTTCATTGTTCACCCAGTCTTCCATCAGAACAGCCATGGCATCCAGCTGTTTTGCAATGACCTGTCTGTTTTCCTTTAGCCGCCTGTACCATGCTTCATTAAGCTCCAGCCTTAGGAATGCGTCTGTTGCTGCATCAACCATTTTTTCATAATAAGGACAATTGTCCACATAAACTTTTTCTATTATTTCCTTTTTATCCATGCGCTCTTTTACCGCATTTATAAGATCGACTATTTTCTGCGACATTGATTGTCTGTTATCGTTCCAGCATATCACACAGCCTTCACAACAGGCACACATTCTACCTGTTATCTCACTCTCCAGCTTTGCAGTATGATCACTTTTCCCCTGCTCAACTTCACATCCTGCCTTTGCTATCATTTTTGCAAGTCCACCGACTGAAGCTGCAAATGCCTCTTCCTTATCCGGGAGCAGGCTCTTACTTGTACTTTTTTCACTTTTTCCCATAAATTCAATATATTTAAGGCCTCTGTCAGTGATCACGACAGTTCCAAATATCACTGCACTCTCTGCAATACTTAGAATTATCTGTATTTTGTCAACACTTCCTGTCATCTCCGCTGAAATTCCCATAGCACAAGTTGTAAGTGCCGTTATCACCGCCGCAGCCGATCCACTGCATCTTTTATTTATCCAGCTGTAAAATCTGATTCCTATAAAACTTACCACAATAATAAAGAGATACTTTGTCATTGTCTGAAACGACATAAAGTATCCCATTCCTGTAAATAATCCTATGTAAAAAAGTATCGTTTTATTATTCCCCAACAGATATACTGCAAAAATTGCCGGTACAAGAGGATAACAATCCATTATGCCAACAGAAGATGCAAGTGCTGCAGCAGCTCCTGCAATGATATTTTTTATTTTTATAAGTCCCATTCACACAGCCTCCAATTTAATAGTATATGCCATATTATATTGGGACTATTCCGCAAGCTTTGACGAAAAACATAAATAACATAAAAAAGGAAAACCTCAGTTCTCCTTTTCTTTAAAAATTATTTCGTTGTCGTACGCAAGCCCCAGCTTGCTTTTTGCCATGTCTTCTATGTACTGGTCGCTCTGCATATAATCTGCAAGGGCGTTTATCTCATCTGTGCGCTCTGTCTCCTCTTTGAGCTGCTTGTTCAGCTCTGCTGTCTGCTGCGCATAGGCTGTTTCTTTATTTTTAAGCTGCACTATCTGAAAAATCATAACAATAAGAAATGCAACAACTATCACTGCGACGCTTAATGTTCCGCCTCTTTTTTTACTTGAACGACGTATACTCATTATTCCTCCTTAATATACCTATCTGAATAGTTTTCCAAACATTTTATCTTTTTTAGCGGACACATCCGGTATTTTTGAATAAGTCATTGTGTCTACCTCACCTTCTATATCGGCTTCTCCCTTCTCAAGGTTTAGTCTGTTTACATGAAGATCTTTGCCTTTTATATGTAACATTCCAAGTTCCGTCTCTAAAAGAACCTCAGCAACATCAAATGACAACACGTCCAATATTCCTGTAAAATTTGCATTCTTCCGGTTAGTTAATATTAGTTTATGATTTTTTGTGTTTGAAATTTCTTCCATCTGGTTCCTGCTACTAAAAACATATACATATGTGTATATGCTAGATGATTCGCTACAATCTCACAATTTGTAGTTACTGCTTCGACGTATATGTTTTGGATGATATAAATATCAATCTACTCACAAGTTCTTGTATACTCCACAGTCGTAAATTCCCGACTTAGCCATCGGTACATATCTGTATAGTCTTGTATATGACATGATACAGACTTCATCTAAATAGTTTTTCCTTTCTTAATATTTTATATTTTGCTACTTGATTTTCGTAGACTTATACCATTACTCAATTACAACCATCAAGGTTCTACCCTATAGTTAGCAAGACTATTTCAACTTGCACTGGTTTATATTTCCTGTAATTCCAGTAGTTTTAAGTTACCAACTAGTGTTCTGGATTTTAAACACCTTTGAGTCTATTTACTCACATTTGTAAGCATTTTTGATCACATATAAGCTTCTCCTCATAATCGTTATATATATATTGTATGAGGCACCTGATGTATTTATGCTATATATTCAAAAAGGTCTTTAGCATTTTCCTTCTTTGTCGTATCCATTATGTCAAGTACTCTTACTTTTACTGTTTTCTGTCCGAACATTATCTCTATTATATCGCCAACTTTTACATTAACTGATGCTTTTGCCTGTTTTCCGTTTACCATAACTCTTCCTGCATCACAGGCTTCATTTGCAACTGTACGCCTTTTTATAAGACGGGATACTTTTAAAAATTTGTCTAATCTCATTTATTACTCCATGATATACATTTTAAAAAAGTGGAACGCCCATCGACGTTCCACCAGGAATTTTCAATATAACTAACAATTAGTTAAGAGAATCTTTTAAAGCTTTTCCTGCTTTGAACTTAGGAGCTTTAGATGCTGGAATAGTCATCTCTGCGCCTGTCTGAGGGTTTCTTCCAGTTCTTGCAGCTCTCTCTGAAACCTCGAATGTTCCAAATCCTACTAACTGGATTTTCTCACCTTTCTTTAACTCTTCAGCAACAATATCTGTAAAAGCCTTTAAAGAAGCCTCAGCGTCTTTCTTAGATACTCCTGCCTTCTCAGCCATAGCTGTAACTAAATCTGCTTTGTTCATGTCAAAATTCCTCCTCTGGATTCTTATATTTATATAATTCGAGCTTGTTCCCAAATTACCTACATCAATATATATACTTGTTTTATAGCCATTTGTCAAGAAAAATCGCCATAAATAAGGCTTTTTCGAGAGTTTTGACATTCTTTTTTCAGGAAAATATATCCCACAAAAGCACCATGGATTTCCATGCTCATCCATCAATTCGATGATGATGATAAAATCGATGAAAGTGTTGACAGGTAGTCCTTGAGCTGATCATTCGTAAGTCCGTCAACTAATGATGAGCTGCCACTTCCAGATGTATCTGTGCTGCCTGATGAACTTTTGCTGCCCGATGAACCTGTGCTGCCTGATGAACTTTTGCTGCCCGATGAACTTGTGCTGCCCGATGAACTTTTGCTGCCTGATGAACCTGTGCTGCCCGATGAACTTGTACTTGTGGACGAACTTGTGCTGTTTGATGTATCTGAAGCGGATGAGGACGCACTGCCATTTGTAGATGCATCTCCGGCAGTCTGTGACGATGCCTGGTTTTCTATCTGTGCCTCACTGCTCCTTGCCTCCTCCGGCTCAACAGCCTTCGCCTGTGTTGAAGAATTCTCACTGTCATCCTCGTCATCTTTAATGTTAAGTTCTATCGTTGATTGTGGCGAATTCACATATAATGTCCTCGTCCAGTCATCGTAACCATCCGCTGTCACCTTTAACGTATGCTTTCCATATTGCACATCTGTAACCTGTGAGCTGTCTATCTGCTTTCCATCTATATATATCTGTGCATCATCGATATCCGTCTTAAAAAGTATCTGTGCCGTCTTTGGTCCGTCTCCTTTTAACGTACTAAGATCGACCACCGTCTCTTCCCCTCTTTCAATCTCAATGTCCTGCGTTCCACCCCAGCCGTTGTTCGCAACAGCAAGTGTGTACTCTCCCTCCGGGACTTCCATCTCCATATTTGATGTGATTTCTGCAAATATACTGTTTCCAAGCTGTAAAAAGCTTCCATCAAATAGCTCTGTATTTTTTAATTTCAAAGTTCCGTGACCTGTTTTGATCGAAATGGCAAGTATTTTTTTGTCAATTCCTACAACCGACAAAATATCATTGTCCGATATATCATCAAAATCTGCTATGCTATCGTTTGAAAATACATATGTATCACCAGAAATTTTATAGCTGCTGTCCGCAATATCCATTATTCCTTCTGATGTATTGATTGAAAAATTTGTTACATCATCATAATTCCATGCACTCTGCGATTTCTGTACCTTGCTGACCTTCCCATCAGTATTTGTTCCACTAAGGCATATTATGTCTCCATTGGAAAAATTGACAACAGATGTGTGCTCACCATATTTATTAAGAAATTCCGTAGATAATCCATAATGATATTGGTATTCCAATCCATCAGCATATCTGTAAACACGCATCGTCTCATTCGCAGTATCAAGCCCTGCTATCATATATAATTCTTCATCTGCCTTTGCAGCTTTCTCTGTCTGCGTACTTTCCTCATTCATGCTGTGATAAAACACTCTCTGCCCTGATGTCTCTTTTTTATCTGCACATCCTGTAAGCATTCCAGCCAGCAGAATGAACGCAAGCATATATTTTAGTTTCTTCATATTTTTCATCCCTGATCGTAATTGCATTTTTGTTTTAGTATACCTTATTCTTATAAAAAATTGAATCTTTTAAAAATATTTCTTTAGCTGCATCCTGTTCTATAAGAGCCGCCAGCTTTTCCGCACTTTTTTCGGAAATCCATGTTTTTCTTGAATTCATATAATGATTTGTTATTTTGCAGAATTTTTCCGGGAAAAGTAAGAGTGCCTTAAGCATATCTAATTCTTTTTCCGAAAGCTTTCTTACACTGTCATAGCTTTGTATCAATAATTTTCCCAGCTCAGTTGACCATCCATTTTTTTCCATCATTTTACGCATATATTCAGCGATATCTGTTTCCGGATAATTGGGCGTTATCGTCTCGAAATTTATAATCCTCCACTTTCCTGCATCGCATACTATATTATGGTGATTGAAATTTCCATGACAATATATTACAGGAATACTGCCACTTATGGTATCCTGTACCACCGCAAGCGCTTCTAATCCCTGATTTAAAAAATGCTCATATTCACTATTAAACAACCGTTCAAATTCATTGATCCTATTTTTATGTTTTATGTAATTTTTTAATTTTATTATCTCATTACATTTTTTCTGCATTTTTTTTGAGATATCAGGTTCATACTGCAGCTTGTATTTTTCCATTACATAATGAAATTGTGCAAGAGTCTTCATCGACTTACACATATCATTTATTATATCGGGATCACATTCACGTCCCGCTTTGTATTCCTTTAAAATATAGCCTGCCTCGCAATTATCCTTTGAAATTATCGTTCCGTCCTTTTTCAATTGTATCTGTTCAGCATCGATCCCATGTTCTTTTGCAAATATAAGAATTTCTCTGAGCTCCTGCGCTCTCGTCTCGAATCCTCTGTATGGCACAAGCACCTTTTGTCCATCTGATGTATCACAAAGATAGCTTCCCCGGCCTTTAGATATTTGTGTTATATTGAGTTCATAATCATCAAGTGCACATTCCGGCTGATTATACAAAAAAATCCCCCCTTATATGATATTTATCTGTTTATCATATGAGAGTGGATATTATTTTATTCGCATGTTCTATAAGTTTTTCATGATCGTTCAATTCCGGGTCATCGAGCACCATTTCATAAAGGCGGTCGAGTATGGCACCTAGTTTTTGTCCCGGTTCCACGCCAAGAGCGATAAGATCCTTTCCGTTTATTTTCATACGCATTGATTTTGTGCAAGTATATCATTGTATACACGCTCATATTCATCAATGTATGCCATTTTTTCATCACGTTTGTAGAGACTCTGTCCGAGCATATCAGCTCTTTTTACTTCGAAAAGCAATGGGAAAAGATCAACTCCTATGCGGCTCATTGCCCGTCTTACGTTTTTTGGCGTAATCTGCGGTCTGTCATCATGTTCCTTTACCAGTCTGCAGCAACAGTCAATTGTTTTGTTATCAAACTTAAGGCGGCGAAGTATCTTTTTCGCCATATCTGCGCCGACGGCCGGGTGCTTTTTGAAATGATTCTGTCCATGTTCATCGGTCGTGATACACACAGGCTTTGCCACATCATGAAGCAGCATCGTAAGCCTTAATACTTTGTCAGCCCTGACATTCATAAGGGTATGGATCGTATGCTCACCGACACTGTACATATGATGCTTATTGTTCTGCGGTGTCTCCATCATGGTATCAAACTCCGGCATGAATACCTTTGTAAGCCCAAGTTCATATAAATTCCGCATCATCTCCGGATGATCTGATGTCAAAAGCTTTACAAGTTCGACCTGAATACGCTCTGCACTGACCTTTGCCATTGTCGGTGCCAGCTCCTTTATTGCATCCTGTGTCTCCTTGTCTATTTCAAATCCAAGCTGGGCAGCAAAACGGAATGCACGGAACATCCTTAAAGCATCCTCGCTGAATCTGTCATGGGCACAGCCAACACACTTTATGATATGTTTATTTAGATCGCCAATTCCGTCAAACTCGTCCACTATGCCGCTTTTATGATTATATGCCATTGCATTTATCGTAAAATCACGTCTCTCAAGATCCAGTTTTAAATTTGACGTAAAAGTAACCTCTTTTGGATGGCGCGCATCCTCGTATTCTCCATCTATCCTGTATGTTGTAACCTCATAACCCACATGATCAAGCATAACTGTAACTGTTCCATGCTGGATTCCGGTATCGATCGTGTGATTGAAAATCGTCTTAACCTGATCCGGTTTTGCTGAAGTGGTGATATCCCAGTCCTGTGGTTTTCTTCCTAGCAGGCTGTCACGCACACAGCCACCTACCGCATATGCCTCAAATCCATGCTCGTAGAGCCTGTCTATTATGAAATTGACGTTCTGCGGTAAATCTATGTGCATGTATTCCTCCTAAATTTTTACCTATTACAGTTTATGTACTACGCCGAGACTTGTAACATTCGTGTACGGGAATTCAGACGTAGAGTTTAGTATGCTTTGCCCCAGTATACAAGCTTGTGCGCTGGCTTTCCACAGCATACACATACGTCAGAAATCTGTTCCTGATCGTTAAATGGCATACAACGGCTTGTAACTGTTGTGTCCTCTTTGATCTTGTTCTCGCATGCTTCATCGCCACACCACATAGCACGGATAAATCCCGGCTTTGTCTCTGCGATAGCTTTAAACTCATTGTAATCATGAGCATCATTTATATGGCCTGCAAGGAATGTCTTTGCTCTCTCAAGCATATCATCCTGCATTGTCTCAAGTACCTTTGCAAGCTTCTCATTTACCTCGTCAAGTGATACAACGATCTTCTCTCTTGTGTCACGACGTACGATAACGCACTGATTCTTCTCGATATCCTTTGGTCCGATCTCGATACGTGCAGGTATTCCCTGAACCTCCTGTGCTGAGAATTTCCATCCCGGAGTCTTGTCTGATGCATCGATCTTTACACGGAAATCCTTTGAAAGGGCATCTTTGAGATCGTAAGCTTTGTCTAACACGCCATCCTTCTGCTGCTGGATTGGAATAACCATTACCTGTGTCGGAGCGATTCTTGGTGGAAGTACAAGTCCTGAATCATCTCCGTGTACCATGATG
>SAMEA104315431__coassemble_1214_pt1 | contig 11482 bp, 10 predicted proteins | sample SAMEA104315431__metabat2_low_PE_025 | metagenome-assembled genome bin SAMEA104315431 (sample SAMEA104315431) | gut metagenome | biome: Monkey gut; feature: monkey-associated habitat; material: faeces | place: China | collected 2013
GTTGCATCATCTATGGCAGGACGTATGGTATATCCTAATTCAAATGCACAGAGAACTACTACACCGGGAGCAGGAAATACTTCGTTTTCAGGGTTACATACAACAACCCACACTACACAAAATAATGCTCCTGCGCATACATTTACAGGAATCCAGAAACCACGCCAGCCGGAAAGCACTGTTAAGCCGGTAGAGATCAATATTCCGGATTTCCTTAAAAATTCTAAGAGATAATATTTACAGAATCTTATCGACGTTATATGTCATTAATGCACCTCACTTTCAGTTATACTTTAAGAGAAAGTGAGGTGTAAATTATCTATGCGTTTTATCTGGATCTTTTTCTGATAAGAACAACGCTGACAAATTGCTTAATTCTTTTATCAACATTTTACATATTAAAAATTCCATTATCAAATAAAAAAATAAAGATAGTCGTTGCTGCGGTATCCGGGGCACTGATAAGTGCAGTAATACTCATTGTCTCAGGAAATTATAATTTATATAGGATTGTGACACTGTTTTTTATAGGTCCGGGTATGATATATACGTTGTGCGGACATGCGGAAAGAACTTTAAATATATGGATCGTGGCAGTGATTTCAACGTTTCTTACCGGAGGTGCAGTATGTGCCATAGATCAGGTTACCGGCAGGGAAGCATTTTCAAACATCATAATATCATTTGTGCTAGGCATTATTTTCTTGAATATAATGTATTCGAATGCAAAGCAGAATAGAAATTATTATACTGTGACGGTTACATCGCAAAATAACAGCATAGAGGTGAAGGGGCTGTATGATTCGGGAAATGTACTTTGTGCAGGTAGAAACAGGGAGCCGGTTCATATAGCATCCGATAAGGTGTTTTCTATTTTGACAGAAAAAAAAGACAGTATCATGGTGCCATATAAAAGCCTTGGAAATGAGGATGGGATAATAGAGGTATACAGGTTCGACTGTATGCAGATAAAATGTGGATATAGCAGAATTGAGTTTCATGATGTTCTGATAGGAAAAGCTTCAGCAAGTCTGTTGAAAAATGTAGCATACGATATAATTTTGAATGAAGCTGTTTTTTCTGATACAAAGGGTATGGAAGATTTTTCTGGGAAAGGATGATAAGCCAGAAGAGATATTTTACATAGGAGGAGCGGAGGTGCTGCCGCCGCCACTCAAAAATGACGAGGAAAAAAGTGCACTTATGGCACTCGCCGACAGAAACGATAATATGACACTTGAGAGTGCAAGGGAACTTTTGATATCACATAATTTACGGCTTGTTGTATATCTGGCAAAAAAATTTGAAAATACCGGTGTATGTGTTGAAGATCTGATCTCTATAGGCACGATCGGGCTTATAAAGGGAATAAATACATTTAATCCCGACAAAAAAATAAAGCTTGCGACATATGCTTCAAGATGCATAGAAAATGAAATACTTATGTATCTGCGGAGAAACAGCAGGACAAAGCTCGAGGTATCGTTCGATGAACCACTCAATATGGACTGGGATGGAAATGAACTTCTGCTGTCTGATATTCTGGGAACCGATGAGGACATCATATACAAAGATATAGAGACAGAGGCAGAGATCACTTTATTAAAATCTGCGATGAAAGTATTAGATGACCGGGAAAGACAGATAATAGAACTCAGGTTTGGAATAAACAGCCGTGAAAACAAGGAACTTACACAGAAGGAGGTTGCGGATATTCTGGGCATATCGCAGTCGTATATATCGAGACTTGAGAAAAAGATCATGGTAAGGCTGCGGAAAGAAATGCAAAAATTAGCGTAGCTAATGTATAGGAAATATGATATACTTATTTCATAAAAAAATAAGGAGATGATCATATGGTATTGGAGTTTATCGGGGCTGACAGAGAAGTTACAGGAAGCTGTCATTACCTTACATTTGGGGAGACGCATATACTTATCGATTGTGGAATGGAGCAGGGACCTGATCTGTACGTTAATCAGGAAATACCGGTCAATCCATCGCTGATTGATTACGTGTTTGTTACTCATGCACACATAGATCATTCAGGACTTTTACCGCTTTTGTATAATCATGGTTTCAGGGGGACTATATTTGCTACAAAGGCGACAACGGATCTTTGTAATATAATGCTTAAGGATTCTGCTCATATACAGGAGTTTGAGGCAGAATGGAGAAACCGTAAAGCAAGACGTGCTGGAAAGCCTGAGATCACACCAATGTATGATGTGGAGGATGCAGCGAATGTTATGCAGCATTTTACACCATGTGATTATAATTGTGTGTATGAAATCTGTCCAGGACTTAAAGTTCGTTTCGTAGATGCAGGACATCTGCTTGGATCTTCATCTATTGAAATGTGGGTGACAGAAGAAAATGTCACAAAGAAAATACTGTTTTCGGGTGATATCGGAAATCATAACAGACCGCTTATAAAAAACCCGCAGTATGTGGAAGAGGCAGACTATGTTGTGATGGAGTCTACATATGGAAACAGGGTGCATGACACTCCGCCAGATTATGCGGTTGAGCTGGCAAAGGTTATGAATGCCACATTTACAAAGGGGGGAAATCTTGTGATCCCGGCATTTTCAGTAGGACGTACACAGGAAATGCTTTACTTTATGCGGCGCATAAAAACAGAAGATCTGCTCCCGGAATACAGAAACTTTGAAGTTTATATAGACAGTCCGCTGGCTGTTGAGGCTACGAATATATTTCATGAAAATGTTTCGGACTGCTTCGATGATGAGGCGAGGGCACTTATAGATCAGGGAATAAACCCTATCAAATTTCCAGGACTTAAAGTGGCTGTATCATCTGATGAATCAAAGATGATAAATTTCAATCCAAACTCAAAGGTGATAATTTCCGCATCCGGAATGTGTGAGGCCGGCCGGATAAGGCATCATCTGAAGCATAATTTGTGGCGAAGTGATTCAACGATATTATTTGTAGGATATCAGGTTCCGGGAACTTTAGGCTTTGCGCTTTTAAATGGAGCACAAAAGGTAAAGCTTTTCGGTGAGGAGATCAATGTCAAAGCAGATATAGTAAATCTTCCGGGAATCAGTGGACACGCAGATAAAAACCAGCTTATAGACTGGCTGGCAGCGGTTAAGACTAAACCGGAGCATGTATTTATAGTTCATGGCGAGGAGAGCACCGCAGAATCGTTTGCAGGCCTTGTCAATGAAAAATTCGGCTATGATGCGGTGGCACCATATAGTGGGGATGCATACGATCTTATCACAAATAAAAAGATCGCAGATGGTTCGAGAATACTTGTTGAGAAGAAGACTGCAAAGGCACAGAGCAAGAATTCAACAGTCTATGAAAGACTGATCGCAGCTGGACAGCGCCTTGTGGCGGTTATACAGAAATGTCAGGGAATGGCAAATAAGGATCTTGGCAAATTCGCAGATCAGATAAATGCATTGTGTGATAAATGGGACAAAAATTAAGTCAGAAAATATTTTATATAGTGTTTTATTGGAAACCGCACAATACCGGATGTACAGCTGTACATCCGGTATTGTGCGGTTCTTGATTGATATTATAAAGTTTTTAAGATCTGCAAAACTCCGTTTTCCCAGTAGGGAGGACATATATGTTTTGCAGCTTTTATTACTTCGGGGCGGGCATTTGATACAGCATAACTTGTTCCTGCATTTTTTAACATTTCTATATCATTGAGATTGTCGCCAAAGCAGCATACCTCATCGGGGAGGATATTGTATTTATCCATTATATATGAAATCGCTGTCCATTTGTTTACACCTGTTGCATTGCAGTCAACCCATTCTTTTCCGGCACATGCGATATGAGCCTGGTTTTTCCAGAATGGGATAAAATGGGGGCTGCACATTTCTTCACATAAAGATGGATGATATATTGTGAATTTTATTATATCATCTGCTTTTAGTTTAGTTAAATCGTCGATTTCACGCATGTCAAATCCATATGAATCCCGTAATCGGTGAAATATAGGGCTTCCACCATCTTCTGCATAGCAAAAATCAGGAGCTGCAACAAAATAATCGCAGGCCGGAAGCTCATCACGCACCATTTTACACATGGACTTCCATATATCTTCTTTCATAGGATAAGTTTTTAAAATTTCTGAAGGTGTCCTGACAACGGTACCACCATCTGTTACATAAAGTAATTTATCTTTTATTGGTGCAAATAGCTTGCGCTCACTTGAAAATTGACGGCCGGAGCATACGACAAAAATTATATTCCGGTCTATGAGCTGATCTATTACGGACATGTACTCAGGATCGATGAGCAGAGTGCCGTCTTTTACAAGAGTACCATCAATATCAGTTGCAATTAATTTAATCATTTTTTTCCCCTTAAGATTTTTTACATATCAATTATATATTGTTTTTATAGTAGATGCAAACTTAAGTTACTGTTTAGACGCACTTTAAATGGGCTGTAATCGTTGCTGGTCACACTGTTAGGTGTGAACAGGAATACAAAAACATTACGATTATTTTACTGAACACTGATTGTGTGCTTTACTTTGCAGCTATAATATTTATTCTCAGATGCAGCACAAAAGAAAGGAACAATTAAAATGTCACATATAAAATTGAACAATATCTGTAAATCATATCAGGGAAGTGGACTTGTGGTAACTGATTTCAATCTTGATATAAATGGAAAAGAATTTATTGTTTTTGTAGGTCCTTCGGGATGTGGAAAATCAACAGTGCTTAGAATGATAGCCGGACTTGAGGAGATCACAAGCGGGGAATTATGGATGGATGGAAAACTTATGAACTATGAAAGTCCGGGAGCAAGAAATGTTTCTATGGTATTTCAAAATTATGCGTTATATCCGCATATGTCGATATACGATAATCTTGCATTTTCTCTTGCTATACGAAAAACTCCTAAAAATGAAATAAGAAAGGCAGTAATGGAAACTGCAAAAATGCTTGGAATAGATAACCTGCTCGATAGAAAACCAGCACAGCTTTCAGGCGGTCAGAGACAGAGAGTGGCAATAGGAAGTGCAATTTTAAGAAAACCGAATGCATTTTTAATGGATGAACCATTATCCAATCTTGACGCTAAGATGAGGACACAGATGAGAAGCGAAATAGCGTCTTTGTACAACAGATTTGATACGACTTTTATATATGTAACACATGATCAGACCGAGGCTATGACACTTGGAACACGGATCGTTGTGTTAAAAGAAGGGGTTATCCAGCAGATAGATACACCGAAAAATCTGTATGAGCATCCATCAAGTAAATTTGTTGCAGGATTTATCGGTTCCCCGTCAATGAACTTTATAAATGTAAGGGTAAGTCCTGACTGCTCATCGGTTTCGCTTCAGACAAGCGATATAGAATTTCATTTTGCAGAGAATTACAAAGAAGAGTTGAAAAAATCAGGCTATGCCGGAAAAAACGTGATCATGGGTATAAGACCAAATGATATTTATACAGAATATAGGACATCGGAACCGCATGCTGATATGAGCAGACCTTTTAGTGTTGATGTGGTTTCAACGGAGCTTCTGGGTGCAAGCCGGCTTATATATTTTTTACTGGATGGAGTAAAGTGTGTGGCTGATGTCGCAGCTGAAGCCATACCGGAAAAAGCGGAAAAAATTAATCTCTGTATAAATATGGAAAAAATACATCTGTTTGATGTGGATACTGAAGAAATGATTATTGGATGAAAAAGAGGTTGTAAAGATGAAAAAATATAAAATTTCAATGCGTAATATAAGCCCATATGTATATCTTGTGCCGAGCTTATTGATATTTGGAATATTTTTGTTCTATCCGTTTTTTAAGACCATTTATTTAAGTCTTTATAAAACAAATAAGATGGGACAGGCAAGATTGTTTGTAGGATTTGGAAACTATAAAGATCTTCTGACGTCACCATCATTTTATAACAGTCTTCTTGTGACTGTCGAATTTGTGGCGATCGTTGTTATTGGAAGTATGCTGCTTGGTCTTATAGGCGCTCTTTTGTGTAATAAGGCATTTCCGGGGATCAGGATCTTTTCTACGGCTTATGCACTTCCTATGGCTATAGCATCAAGCTCTGCTGCCATGATATTTAAGATAATGCTAGATCCGACTATCGGTATCGTAAATAAGCTTCTAAAACTTGATATAAACTGGATACAGGATCCGAAGTACGCACTTATAAGCGTTGCGGTGCTTACTGCGTGGCTGAACAGTGGAATAAACTTTTTGTATTTTTCAGCAGGACTTAACAATATCGATGAGTCGATTTATGAGAGAGCAGCAGTTGATGGGGCAAATGGGATCCAGATGTTTTTTAAACTTACGCTTCCGGGGTTAAGCCCAATATTGTTTTATACGGTGGTAGTAAATATAATCCAGGCTTTCCAGTCGTTCGGACAGGTAAAAATACTTACTCAGGGAGGCCCGGGAGAGAGTACAAATCTGATCGTATATTCAATATACAGGGATGCATTTTTTAATTATCGTTTCGGAAGTGCAGCGGCACAGTCAGTTATACTTTTTCTGATCATCATGGCTCTTACACTTGTAATGTTTAAGATTGAAAAGAAGGGAGTATCGTACTAATGAGTGATGTGGCAGTAAAAATAAAAAAGGGAACAGAAATTGAGTTAAATCCAGAGGAATTAAGAAAACTTCATGAAGCTATGAGCGCACCGGGGAAAAGAAAAAGGGTTATAAGAAAAGTGGTTCTTATAAGTGCCAATATTGTTGTAGCGCTTCTTATACTTCTGCCTCTTTTGTATGCAGTAAGTATAGCGTTTATGCCATCATCGGATCTATATACAATGGGAATGAATCTGATTCCAACGCATCCGACACTTGATAATTTTAAAGAAGCACTGACAAAGGTTCCGCTTATAAGATTTGTTGTCAATTCGTTTCTGGTTGCAGGGCTTATTACGGTAGGACAGGTAATATCATGCTCTCTGGCAGCATTTTCGTTTTCATTTCTCGATTTTAAAGGGAAAAATGTACTTTTTATGCTTGTAATGGCAACGATGATGATTCCGGGAGAGGCAACGATCATTTCAAATTATCTGACAGTAAGCAGCTGGGGATGGCTTGATTCTTATCAGGTACTTATCATCCCATATCTTACATCAGCAATGGGAATTTTCCTGTTCAGGCAGTTTTACATGAGCTTTCCGAAAGCATTGTATGAGGCAGCGATGCTTGATGGCTGTTCAAACATACGGTTTATTCTTACTATACTTATGCCGCTGACAAAATCCGGCATAGGAGCTATGGTGGTTTATACATTTATAAATGCATGGAATATGTATATGTGGCCGTTGCTTGTAAATGGCTCAAACGAAATGAGGACAGTACAGATAGGTATAAGTATGTTAAATAGTATAGATGCACAGTCGATCACTATGATGATCGCAGGTGTTGTAATGATAATAATTCCGTCAATATCTATTTTTATAATAGGACAAAAGCAGTTGATACGTGGTATGTTCTCCGGAGCTGTAAAAGGTTAAGGAGTTTACATTATATATTTACATCTCAGAAGAGAAAAGAACAAAGAAGAAAAAGGAGAAAAAAGAGATGAAAAAGAAATTGGTTTCTGTAGTACTTACTGCAGCAATGACCGCAACATTATTTGCAGGATGTGGAAGCTCTGCCGCTGATCCGGCAGATACATCAAAGGGTGATGCAAATGCAAGCCAGGCAGCAGAGGCTGCAAAGGTGGATGATTCCAAATTAGATGGAACAACCATTACATTCTGGCACTCAATGGGAGGCGTAAATGGGGAGGCGCTCCAGACTCTTGTTGACAAATTTAATAGTGAAAATGAATATGGAATAACAGTAGATGCGCAGTATCAGGGAGAATATGATGATACGATCAATAAATTAAAGAGTGCCCAGATCGGAAATATGGGTGCTGATCTTGTACAGATATATGATATAGGAACAAGATTTATGATAGATTCGGGATGGGTAATACCGATGCAGCAGCTTATAGATGCAGATGGTTATGATATAAGCAAGATCGAGCCAAACATTGCATCATACTATACAGTAGATGACACACTGTATTCAATGCCTTTTAACTCATCAACACCTATTTTATATTACAACAAAGATATGTTTGACAAAGCAGGCCTCACTGAAGTACCTACATCATTGGAGGGAATGAAGGATATAGCAGATGATCTTACGTCAAAAGGTGGTGCAGGAGAGGCGATTTCCCTTGGAATGTATGGCTGGTTTTTTGAGCAGTTTACATGCAAGCAGGGAGCTGCTTATGTAAACAATGGAAACGGAAGAGATGATGTGGCAACAGCTGTAGATTTTGATAAGAATGGATCTGCACTTGAAACACTTTCTGTATGGAAGGATTTAAACCAGGCCGGTGTTGCACCAAATGTAGGAAGAGGAAGTGATTCAGGTCTTTCTGATTTTACAGCAGGTAAATCAGCAATGACACTTGGATCAACAGCATCATTGAAACAGATCTTACAGGATGTAAACGGAAGCTTTGAAGTTGGAACAGCTTATTTCCCAAGTGTAAAAGCTGATGACAAAGGAGGAGTTTCAATAGGTGGAGCATCTCTTTGGGCACTCAACAATAACGATGATGTAAAAGCAGCAGCGACATGGAAATTTGTACAGTTTTTAGTATCAGCAGAGTCACAGGCATACTGGAATGCACAGACAGGATATTTCCCAGTGACAACTGAGGCAGCAAATGAGGATGTTTATAAAAAGAACATGGAGCAGTATCCACAGTTCCAGACAGCAATTGACCAGCTTCATGATTCTGCTCCTGAATATGCGGGTGCGCTGCTTTCAGTTTTTCCGGAGGCAAATCGTAGAGACAGAAATAGAGAATATGATAAATGATAAGCAGACGCCTCAGGAAGCAGTTGACCAGATGGCGGACCAGATTAACAAAGCTATTGAGGACTATAATACATTAAATGAATAAAAAAACTGCATTGAGCTTTTGCGTAGGGGCTGTTGCTTTAACGAATGAATTTTCGTGAAGCGGCAGCTCCTTTTGCCATGAAAAATTTATTGAAAAAAATATGTGGATAACGTATGATAAAAGTATTAAATAATTTAGAAGATAATAGGAGGAAAGTTAAGAAACCAAAATGATTGATAAATGTGATTAAATATGTTTAGATATACTCAAATGAGAGTGCTATTAATGAATACATCAAATATCACAAATTATAAACCAAAAGATTTTGCTGAACTTTTAGGCGTATCTCTCAAGACATTACAACGTTGGAACAGAGAAGGAACTCTAAAAGCAAACCGAACTCCAACTAATAGGCGATATTACACTTATGACCAATATATACAATTTAAAGGTATAAATATTGAAAAATTCTGTATGAAGTTTAATACAACCATAGTGATAGTAAACAATGAAGAATTATCGCCACAAGAAGAACTCGTGCAGGACATTGTTTCAATACTTCATGTGTTCTCTTGTAGGCTGTATGGGCTTCGTAAGTATAAAAAACAAATAGAGGGGGATGAGGAAATTGCTAAAGAGCTTCAAGACGGAAATAAATCCGACAGAGGAACAGAAAGCCAACATTCGTAAAACAATAGGAACTTGTAGATATGTTTACAACTTCTATCTCGCTCATAATAAAGAACTTCATGAAAATGGGAAAAAGTTTATGAGCAGTAACCAATTCAGAGTCTGGCTTAATAATGAGTATCTTCCAAAGCATCCGGAATATTTTTGGATCAAGGAAGCTTATTCAAAAGCTGTAACACAGGCGGTAAATAACGGACAAACCGCATTTACAAGATTTTTTGAACATCAGAGTAATTTTCCTAAATTTAAAAAGAAATATAAATCTGATGTAAAAATGTATTTTGTAAAGAATAATCCAAAAGATTGTCGTTGTGAAAGACACAGAATCAATATTCCGTCACTTGGCTGGGTTCGCATCAAAGAAAAAGGATATATTCCCACAACAAAAGATGGGTACACAATAAAAAGCGGTCATGTCTCAATAAAAGCTGACAGATACTATGTTTCAGTTCTTATAGAAATCCCAAATAACAAGATAGCTGATAATTCCAATGAAGGAATTGGCATCGACCTTGGATTAAAGGATTTTGCCATTGTTTCTAATGGTAAAACCTATAAGAACATTAACAAATTGGCAAAATTAAAGAAACTTGAAAAACAGCTTATTAGAAAACAGAGAAGTCTTTCTCGAAAATATGAAAATTTAAAGAAAGGAGAGTCCACTCAAAAAGCAAATATACAAAAACAGAGGATTAAGGTACAGAAACTTCATCATAGAATTGACAATATTCGTACTGATTACATCAATAAAACAATCACAGAGATAGTAAAAACCAAACCATCTTATATAACGATTGAAGATTTAAACGTATCAGGAATGATGAAGAACAAACATCTTTCAAAGGCAGTTGCTTCGCAGAAGTTTTATGAATTTAGAATAAAGCTTCAGGCGAAATGCAATGAAAACGGAATTGAACTTCGAGTTGTAGATAGATGGTTCCCATCATCTAAAACATGTCACTGTTGTGGAGCTATCAAGAAAGATTTAAAACTTTCAGATAGAATTTTCAAATGTGATTGTGGTTATACCGAAGACAGAGATTTCAATGCTGCACTTAATTTGAGAGATGCTACGACTTACGAAGTTGCATAAATAAACGCAAACGTAGGTATGTACCGAAGGCTATTTCGGGAATTCACGACTATGGAGTGTACAAGAACTTGTGAGTAGATATGATCTCGGTCAATCCAAAGCATACACGATGAAGTAGTAAGTAGAACTCGTGAGAGTCTACATTATCTCGATGTGAGTATATTTAATCACATTTTGAGTGGCAGCGTATATGGTAGATCAGAATACATTTATAGAAACAGTACAGAGCGTATCACAGATAATCCGTACATCGGCGGAACCAATAGGGAGAGAAGAGATAATGTCCTATTTTAAGGATATGGATCTTAATAAGGCACAGGAGGATCTTATATTTGATTTCCTGTTAAATCATCATGATGAGCCGGAAAACGGATATGAGGATGTTGAAACAGAGAATACAGATGAGGTGTCTGAAAAAAATACTGATATTATTTATTCAGAGGGAGAACCTATAGGACAAAAAAAGGATACAGCTTCCGATGAAAATGATGATGGATTTGATGAGGATAGTTTGATTCCGGATTCACCTATGTTTAAGATGTATCTTGAAGAATTAGAAGAAATCCCGGAGTACTCAAAGGAGGAGCAGGATGAACTGTACAAAAAACTTTTAAATGGTGACGAGAGTGTCATACACACAATTTCAAACATGTGGCTTAAATCAGTACTTGATATGGCAAAGAAGCTTGCGGTCACTAAAGAAGGGTTTGAGGATGTTGTGCAGGAAGGAAATATGGCGCTGTTTATGCACCTTACCGAGCTTTGTGGTGCAGGAGAAAATGAAAATATAGAGGA
>SAMEA104315431__coassemble_1246_pt1 | contig 11215 bp, 10 predicted proteins | sample SAMEA104315431__metabat2_low_PE_025 | metagenome-assembled genome bin SAMEA104315431 (sample SAMEA104315431) | gut metagenome | biome: Monkey gut; feature: monkey-associated habitat; material: faeces | place: China | collected 2013
ACTCTAACTTTATCTTTTCTTCCATTATAAAAGGAAGAAGAAGTAAAAAAAGTAATGAAACTTTGTGACTGCACGGATGATCTTTATGTTGAGATATCGGTTGCGGAGGGAAGGGAGCTTGCGGAAAAAACATTTAATCCAAGACTTGGGATAGTAGGCGGAATATCAATACTTGGGACGAGTGGTATTGTTGAACCTATGAGTTCTAAAGCACTTCTTGACACAATTATGGTAGAGCTTAAACAAAAAAAAGCACTTGGGTTTGACATAGCAGCGGTATCTCCTGGAAATTATGGACTTGATTTTATGAAAGCACATTACGGATATGACCTTGACAAGAGTGTGAAATGCAGCAATTTTATCGGTGATACAATAGATATGGCAAAGCAGCTTGGATTTAGCAGTATGCTTTTGACAGGGCATGTCGGAAAGCTTATCAAGGTATCAGGTGGAATAATGAATACTCATTCAAAGGAAGCTGATTGCCGGATGGAGCTGCTATCGGCAGCAGCGATGAGAGCTCTGTACAAGACAGCTTTGAATCGGAGTATACATCATGGGAACGCAGATTTCATGGAATGCGAAAAACAATTTAAAGCAGTATCACAGGTGCTTGAAGCCGTTACAACAGAGGAAGGTATAAGAATATTAAGAGAAGCCGGAATACAGGAGATAACAATGGATGAGGTTATAAATAAAATCATGTTTTATCTTCGCAAAAGAGCTGGAGACAAACTTAGGATAGAATGCATTATGTATTCTAATGACTTTGGACTGCTGGCGCAGAGTGCTGGTGCAAAGGAACTGCTTGAGAGATTATTATAATTATAAGGAAAAGGAAAATGGTACATTTTGTTGGAGCCGGAAGCGGCGCAGTAGATCTTATTACAGTAAGGGGAAAAAATCTGCTTGAACAGGCAGAGGTCATAATATATGCGGGATCACTTGTAAATCCACAGCTTCTTGATTATGCAAAGGAAGAATGTGAAATACATAACAGTGCATATATGACGCTTGAGGAAGTGATAGAAGTGATGAAGGATGCCTGTGTAAAAAATCTTGATGTCGTAAGGCTTCACACAGGTGAGCCGAGTATATATGGTGCGGTCAGAGAGCAGATGGATATGCTTGATAAGCTTGGAATAGAATATGACAGTACACCGGGGGTTAGTGCCTGTTTTGGTGCGGCGTCAAGTCTTGATATTGAATATACACTGCCAGATGTATCGCAGTCTCTTATCATTACGAGAATGGCAGGGCGCACGGCGGTGCCGGAGAAAGAAAGCATCGAGAGTTTTGCTGCTCATAGGGCAAGCATGGCAATATATTTAAGTACAGGAATGCTCGAGGAATTATCAAAAAGGCTTATAAATGGTGGATATGACAGAGATACACCGGCAGCTCTTGTATACAAAGCAACATGGGATGATGAAAAGAAGTTTGTAGGTACAATATCCACACTTGCAGATATTGCAAAGAAAAATAACATCACAAAAACGGCGATCGTTTTAGTCGGAGATGCCATTGCGCACAATGACTATGAGAAATCAAGGTTGTATGCTGCTGATTTTGAAACAGAATTCAGGAAAAGAATATGATAGTAAAAGTTTGTTTTTTTACAGAAAAAGGAAAAGATCTTGCTTTAAAGCGTCTTGCAAAAGCTGACAGCTTAGATCTTATACCCATTTACAGGGATAAGGATGATGATCTGGGCAAGTGGACAGAGGATGCTTTTAATAAAAGGCTTCCAATTATTTTTATAGGAGCATGTGGGATAGCAGTGCGCTCTATAGCTCCGTTTATAAAAGACAAATTGACGGACAGCCCTGTTATAGTAATTGATGACAAAGGTGAATTTGTGATACCTGTTCTTTCCGGGCACATTGGTGGTGCAAATGAACTGGCAGAGAATATAGCGCAGGCGATAGGTGCATCTGCAGTTATAACTACATCCACAGATAAAAATGACAGATTTGCTGTTGATCTGTTTGCAAAGAAAAACAGACTTTATATAGTAAACAGGGATGGAATAGCAAAGGTTTCGGCTAAGGCATTAAGAGGGGAAACACTTAAGGTGGCGGCTTATGAAGAAGATTACATTAAAATTCAAAGTGAGCCGGTAAATACAAAGTTCGAAATGGTTCCATACGGAGTGGCTGATGCAGATATTGCTATAGGAGAAGAAAAATATCCAAAGAAAGCACTTATAGAACTGCGGCCGAAGAAGGTTGCCATTGGAATGGGCTGTAAAAGAGGAAAAACATTTGAAGAATTAAAGGTATTTGTAGAAGAAATGTGCGTTAAATCACAAATTAATATTGCGAAAGATGTCTATGCAATAGCGTCAATCGATATAAAGAAAAATGAAATAGGACTTATGGAACTGGCACAGTTTTATAATGTCCCATTTATAGTATTTACAAGTGAAGAACTTGCAAATGCGGATATGAAATACGAAGTAAACGATGATTGCGGATTTTCAGAATCCGAATTTGTAAAGAAAATAACAGGGGTTTCAAATGTCTGTGAGAGGGCGGCTGTGTGCGCAGCAGAAGGAGGAAAACTTCTGGTAAAAAAGACCGCACATGATGGTATGACATTTTCGGCGGCTCAGGTTATACAGCATAAGGGAGAAATGAATTTAACAGGGGAATGAAATTAACAGGAAGGAAACAAAATGAAGGGCGATAAAAAAATTATTTATCTGGTTGGAATGGGACCGGGAAACTTTGATATGATGACAGATCAGGCAATACAGGCCGTAGAAAAAAGCGATATTATTGTAGGATACACAGTATATGTGGATCTTGTAAAAGACCATTTTCCTGACAAGGAATTTAAAACAACCCCTATGCGTAAGGAAATAGAGCGGTGCAGAATGTGCTTTGAACTGGCAGAAGAGGGAAAGACGGTTTCGATGATCTGCAGCGGGGACTCCGGTGTTTACGGAATGGCAGCACCGGTATATGAATTATCACCAGAATATGATGATGACATAGAAATATGTGTGATACCGGGTATAACAGCGGCAAACAGTGGGGCTGCCGTTTTAGGCTGTCCTTTAAACCATGATTATTGTGTCATAAGCTTAAGTGATCTTTTAACACCATGGGAGATTATAGAAAAGAGACTAAAAGCAGCAATAGATGGGGATTTTGCAATAGCAATATATAATCCGTCAAGCCATAAGAGACATGATTATTTAAAGAGGGCGTGTGATATTATGCTTGCATCGGGAGCATCGCCTGACAGAAAGTGTGGCTATGTAGAGAATATCGGACGCAATGGTACAAGCTGTAAGGTATGTACATTGTCTGAGCTTGAGAAAGAACAGGTCAACATGTTTACGACAGTATTTGTCGGAAATTCACACTCTGAAATAATAAATGGAAAACTGGTTACAAAAAGAGGCTATGATATATGAATGAAAAGTTTGAAAAAATTCTAATATATGCCGGTACCACAGAAGGCCGCACGCTTGCAGAAAAACTTGCGGAGCGTGGGATAAAATCTGATGTGTCAGTAGCAACAGAATATGGAAACCAGGTTATGGAAGAATCAGAGTTTATCCATGTTCTGCAGGGACGCCTTGATCTTGAGCAGATGATGAGACTTTATGAAAAAAATAATTATGATTTAATAATTGATGCAACCCATCCGTTCGCACAGATTGTGTCCGAAAATATTAAAGACAGCGTAGAAAAATATAATAAAACTGCAAAGAACCATATTATGCTGTATCGTTTGGCAAGAAATGTGTCAGGCAGCATTATAGATGACAGTGCAGATAGCAGTCCGGATAAAAACAGAACCTCTATTTATGAGTATGAAAATTCTGCGGAGTGTGCTAAAGCTCTCGTTAATACAAAAGGAAATATCCTTCTTACTACAGGAAGCAAGGAACTTGGTGTTTTCTGCCATTATGAAGAGCTAAAGAAAAGGCTTGTAGTCCGTGTCCTTCCAGGGATGGAAAGCATTTCTTTATGTTATGAAAATGGTCTCGAGGGGCGTCAGATAATTGCAATGCAGGGACCATTTACCAGAGAAATGAATACGGGCATTATCCATCAGTACAATATAAAAAATATAGTTACAAAAGAGAGTGGAAAAACCGGAGGAGTAGATGAAAAGATAGCGGCAGCAGAACAGACCGGAACAAGGATCTTTATGATAAAAAAGCCATCAAAAAAAATATATGATACAGAATACAGTCTTGAAGAAATTTTAAAACTTATATTACCCAAAAGTATCATAAATGTAGTTCTCGCCGGGATTGGTACGGGAGATAAGCGTGGTATTACAGAAAATGTGAAAAAAGCAATAGCAAATGCTGATTTAATATTTGGCGCAAAACGTATGATAGAGAGTGCTTACGGATTTATAAGTAATAATGCAAAGGTGTATCAGTATTATCTTGCAAAGGATATCATTCCGGTTATAAATGAAAATGCCGGACGTGATATAAAGGCTGTTGTATTATTTTCAGGTGATACAGGATTTTTCAGTGGAGCGAAGAACCTTAGGAAACAGATGGAGAAGCTGCCAGGTGTAAATGTATCAATAATGCCGGGGATATCTTCGGTGCAGGCATTAGCCGCAAGGACCGGTGAAAGCTGGGAGGATGCAGTTATCATTTCAACACATGGAATTGAAAGAGAAATATGGATGCCAAAGCTGAGGTTTCATGCACTGCATTCAAAAAAAATAATCTTTATTACTTCTGGTGGTGAGGATATAATGCAGATAGCAGAACTTGTCAGTGATATTCCAGACATTAAAATGGATATCGGATATCAATTATCGTATGATGATGAAAAAATGATCAGCTTAAGGCCGCAGGAACTTACTGGCAGTACAGTATTTAAACCGGGACTTTATGTTGATACGAAATGAAAAGGCAGTCCCAAGGAAACTGGCACCATCATTTAGGGATGATGATTTTATCCGGGATAAGGTGCCCATGACAAAGGAAGAGATAAGGCATTTGTCGATCTGCAAGCTTAAGCTTGTGGAAAACTCTGTGGTTTTTGACATCGGATGTGGAACAGGTTCAATATCGATCGAGGCAGCCGCTATGTCGCCCGATATAAAGGTATACGCAATAGAGACTAATCCGGATGCGGTAAATCTTACAAAACAAAATTGTAAAAAACAAAATCTTTCAAATGTTAAAGTTATAGAAAATCTTGCGCCATCGGGATTTGATAACCTTCCGGTACCGACTAATGTATTTATAGGGGGAAGCAAAGGAAATCTCAGGGAAATAATCCAGGCACTTGCAGATAAAAAGTCGGGTATGCGCATAGTAATAAATGCGGTAAGTCTCGAAACTATAGCGGAGGTTTCAACCATAGCAGATGATTTTAATATTTCGGATTTTGAGGCTGTCTGCATAAATGTGGGCAAGGCAAAAAAAATTGGCGGATATCACCTTATGCAGGCTAATAATCCGGTTTATATTTTTTCATTTGATCTGCAGGAAGTAAAGTAAGAAATTTAAATGGGAGCAAATTTTTATGAGGCAGAATAAATATACGTTATTACCCTATATATTAAAATATAAATGGCATTATGCGATAGGTGTATTTGTTCTTATGATGGTAGATCTCGCAAATCTGTATATACCACAGTTTATCGGTGAGATAATAGATGGTATCACATCGGGAATACTTGATATAAGAGGTGTGGCATGGGTTATACTTAAAATCTTTATAGCTGGGATTATAATAATGATAGGCCGTTTTGGATGGAGGTATTTTATTATTGGCGCATCAAGAGGGATAGAGTACAGGCTTAGGGATGATATGTTTTCCCATATGGAAACTCTATCAGCACGTTATTATAATAGCCATAAAACGGGAGATCTCATGGCTTATTTTACAAATGATCTTCAGGCAGTGCGTATGGGAACAGGAATGGCCGTGATCACAACATTCGATGCTGTTATTATGACGATCATGGTCCTTGTAAAGATGATAGTCTATGTTGACTTTAAGCTTACGATGTTTGCTTTTGTTCCGCTTATATTTATAGCGGTAGGATGTTATTTTTATGGGATGGAATCTAAAAAACGTCAGGTAAAAAGGCAGGATGCATTTTCATTTTTATCAGATAAAGTACAGGAGAGCATAGCAGGAATCCGTGTTGTAAAAGCGTTTGTACAGGAAGATGAGGATTTTAAGGTATTTGAAAAAGCATGTGAAAACAGCAGGGAAAAGAATCTTGATGTAGTAAAACTCCGTGCGTTTTTCGGCCCGGCACTTGATGCAGTAATAGGAATAAGTGTGATCGTGACGCTTATTGCCGGTGGAAAAATGGTATTAGATGGTCAGGTGTCGATAGGACAGTTTGTGGCATTTAATTCATATATCGATATGCTTGTCTGGCCTATGATAGCAGCAGGTGATTGTATAAATACATTCAGCCAGGCCGTTGCGGCATGGGGAAGGATAAAAACCATCTTTGAGGAAAAACCTGACATTGTGGATATGGTGCCTGAAGATCCAGATATGGGGATAAGTGGAGATATAAAACTTGATCATCTGACGTTTACATATCCCGATGGGACAAAACCTGTTCTCCGGGATGTAAATATCCATGTAAAAAAGGGTGAAATGCTTGGCATATTAGGGCGTACTGGAAGTGGAAAATCCTCTCTCGCTGATCTGCTTCTCCGCGTATATGACTGTAAAAAAGGAATGATACTTTTAGATGGAAAACCTATAACAGATTATCCGCTTTCAGTATTGCACCGGGATATATCGTATGTGCCGCAGGAAAATTTTTTGTTTTCTGATACACTTGAGGAGAATATTGCATTTGGTCTTGAAGACAGGATATCGGATAATCCTGTCATATCGGATGAGGTAAAACAGGCGGCAAAGAATGCATGTATACATGATAATATCATGGGATTTCCGGATGAGTATAAAACAATGGTAGGTGAGAGGGGAGTGACTCTTTCAGGCGGACAAAAGCAGAGAAGTTCAATAGCGCGTGCCCTTCTAAAGGATTCACCTGTTCTTATACTTGACGATTCGCTTTCGGCTGTAGACACAGATACGGAAGAGAAGATACTGGAAAATCTTGTTGAAATCCGCAAAGGCAAGACAACGATAGTGATCGCACATAGGATTTCAACACTCCAAAAAGCTGATAATGTAGCTGTACTTCTGGATGGTGTGATTGCTGAATATGGTACACCGGATGAGCTGCTGAAACTGGGCGGATTTTATTCTGATATCAGTCATAAACAGCAGCTCGAGAATGAATTGGGATAAAAATATGAATAATAAAAGAGTAGATAACACAAAAGAAAATTATATAAAGGGACATGAAGACGCTTTACGATCAGAGAAAAGAAGAACCGGCAGTTCAGCTGTCAGGCTTATAACTTATATGAAACCATATGCTCATTGGGTTATTTTTGCGCTTTTTCTTGTTTTATGTCTGACTGGTTTTGATCTGTACCGCCCAATGCTTGTCGGAGATGCTATCGATACATTTGGTGCAGATGGGGATTATGATATTATTATTGATACTGCAATAAAGTATGCGGTTGTTCTTGCACTTAGTGTGATTTTTAATATTGCACAGACATGGATACTACAAAAAGCAGGACAAAATATAATACTTGAAATCAGAAAAGATCTATACAGACATATCCAGTCATTAGGCAGCAGATATTTTGATATTACTCCGGTCGGAAAACTGGTGACGCGCGTGACAAATGATGTTGAAGCACTAAATGAGATGTATTCGGGTATATTAGTGCAGCTTTTCAGAAACATTGTAAAAATAGCAGGTCTGGCAGGTGTCATGATCGCACTGGATGTTAAGCTTGCTGCCGTGTCGTTTGTGCTCATGCCGGTTGTGATAGGGCTTACAGTACTCTGCCAAAGGATTGCCAGAAATATTTACAGACTTTACAGGACACGTCTTACAGATCTTAACACGTTTCTTTCTGAGCATCTTTCAGGAATGAAGATCATACAGATATTTGGCAGGCAGGAACGTAAATTTGAGGAATTTCATGACAAAAATACAAAGCTGTACAGGGCGTTTTACAGGGAAATGCTTATGTATGCCGTATTTCGTCCGCTTATTTATATTTTAAGTATTTTATCACTTATGATAGTACTTTGGTTTGGAAGCAAAAATGTGTTTGATTCAGCTATATCGATAGGAACATTGTATATTTTTTCAAACTATATAAGATCCTTTTTTGATCCTATACAGGAACTGGCAGAGCAGTTTTCTACGCTTCAGTCATCAGTTGCTTCGGCTGAGAAAATATTTTCTGTTATGGATGAAGATGAGTTTATACCAGAGATTGAAAATCCTCAAAAACCGGATAGGATCATCGGCAAAATTGAATTTGACCATGTGTGGTTTGCATATGATGGTAAAAATTATGTGCTAAGGGATGTTTCGTTCGTGATAAATCCCGGTGAAAAGGTGGCCTTTGTAGGTGCAACAGGAGCCGGAAAATCGTCTATTTTAAACCTGATCGGACGTTATTATGACATTCAGAAGGGACATATTTATATTGATGGGATTGATATCAGGAAGCTTAGTAAAAAACAGCTTCGAAGTGCAATTGGACAGATGCAGCAGGATGTATTTATATTTGAGGGCGATGTGGCTGGCAATATCCGGCTTAATGATAATGAGATTACGGATGAACAGATAAAAAAAGCGGCTGAATATGTAAATGCATCACATTTTATTGAAAAGCTTCCAAATGGTTATCATGAGCCGGTTACAGAGCGGGGGGCTACATTTTCAGCAGGAGAGCGCCAGCTTTTATCATTTGCCAGAACATTGGCACATAATCCCAGCATACTTGTTATGGATGAGGCAACAGCAAATATCGACACAGAGACGGAAATACTGATCCAGGAGGCTCTGGAAAAGCTTATGGATGGCAGGACGACAATAATGGTTGCACATCGCCTTTCTACAATACAGCATGCAGACTGTATAATGGTCATGCATAAGGGCTGTATATGTGAGCGTGGCACACATCAGGAGCTCTTAGAGCAGGATGGAGTATACAGAAAGCTTTATGAGCTTCAGATATCATAAAAGTTTGAATTGTAATTCTTGAAACATATGTTAAAATATAGGCAAAGCAGTTTTTCTATATTACCTGTACAGCCGCTGACATATGGATCAGATAAATCTGGAATATGAGACATGGAAAGTGTCGTTTGGCGGTAAGGGTGTGCAGTGACGTTAATATCTTTAATTTTATTCTATCATTTATTCCTGAAATTTCTGCTTTCAATTATTTTCACCAATTAGTTAAAGCAGGAAATTTCAATTTAGGATTATCATATATATTTCCTGCTTAAAATTTTATTAAGGAGGGTTTTATATGAGTGGTAACAGAGAGTATAAAAGTGATGTGTTCAGCATGCTGATGCAGGACAAGGAAATGACATTGAAAGAGCAATAGATTATTGTATTGATAATGATATTCTGAAAGATTTTTTGAGGACTCATAGAAGTGAGGTGACTAAGAGTATGCAGTTGAATTATGAATTTGACAGACAGCTTGAACTTGAAAGAGCAGATGCGAGGGAAGAAGGCAGGGAAGAAGGCAGAAAAGAAGGAAGAGAAGAAGGAAGGGAAGAAGGAAGAGAAGAAGGAAGAGAAGAAGGAAGAGAAGAAGGAAGAGAAGAAAGTAGAGAAAAGATAAATCGATTAAATCAACTGCTTGTGGCAGAGGGAAGATTTGAGGATTTAAAGAAATCACTGGAAGATAATGAATATCAGGATAAGCTTCTAAGAGAGAATGGACTTGTTTCTGACGTCGTATTGAAGAAGTCTGAATGATGAAGAAAGTTTATATTAATAATATTAAAATAATTATCGAAGATATTATAAATGTCAAAGAAAATAAGGACGAAATAATTCCACTTATACCTTCATATTATGCAGAAAAATATAGGCGTATAGCTGGAAGACAGAATGGAAAATGTTATACGGCGGCATATCAGGAGCTTCTGGCGGGATACATGCTGTATAGATATTTAGGCATCACATCTGATGAGCAGATTGTAAGAAACGAACATGGTAAACCGGATATAGCACCGGGATATAAAAAGAACATATCATTACATTTTAATCTGGCTCATAGTGGCTCATATGTGGTTCTTGCAATTTCAGATGAACCCATAGGAATTGATATTGAGCGGACAGATCGTATGAACTGGAAGGTAGCACGGCGGATATTACGCCCGGATCAGCTTCAGAGACTTGAAAGTTATAAGGATAAGCCTGACAGACTTCAATATGAATTTACAAGGTACTGGACACAATATGAAGCCATAATGAAACTTAATGGTACGGGGCTTGCAGTTAAACTTGATGATGAAATCATGAAAACTTATGAAAAAGGCGTGGTATTTTATGATCTGGACGGATATATTATAGCAGCAGCCCGGTATGCTTAAACATAGATCAATTATAGCTGATTACCTAAATAAAGCCTTATTGATACAAAAATAAACAGATAGAAACCGAGGGATATATGAGACAGAAGGAATTAGAAAAATGGTTGAAAATAGTAATCATAGCGGTGGCATTATGTGGATTGATCATCTGCGGGGTTGCAATTCCGTGGATAGGTCATGTACTTATTGAATGCGATACTCAGATTTCTGATATGTATATTCCGTGGCTTATATTTTTTATAATAAGTGCGGTGCCATGCTATGTGATCATGTATCTGGGATGGAAAGTTGCTGTCAATATAGGAAATGACAGATCATTTTCATTAGAAAATGCAAAATATATAAAGCTGGCATCAAAAATAATATTATCAGATGCGATATATTTCTTTGTGATCAACATCTGTTTGGGAAAAGTATACATAAATCATCCAGGAGTGATCCTTGCACTGGTTTTTATTGTGTTTGCGGGAGTAATCGCATCTGTTGTGGCAGCTGTATTATCCCATCTTGTGATAAAGGCTGCAGATCTGCAGGAACAGAGCGATCTGACAATCTAGGAGGTTTTCATGGAAGGCGAAATTATTTTTAACATAGATGTGATGCTCGCCAAACGAAAGATGAGTGTTACAGAGTTGTCGGAACGGGTAGGGATTACAATGGCAAATATATCTATACTAAAAAATGGCAAGGCGAAGGCTCTTAAGGTGACAACGCTTGCAAAGCTTTGTGAGGCGCTCGACTGCCAGCCGGGAGAT
>SAMEA104315431__coassemble_1265_pt1 | contig 11027 bp, 10 predicted proteins | sample SAMEA104315431__metabat2_low_PE_025 | metagenome-assembled genome bin SAMEA104315431 (sample SAMEA104315431) | gut metagenome | biome: Monkey gut; feature: monkey-associated habitat; material: faeces | place: China | collected 2013
GCATAACATAAAGTGTAAAATAAATTATTTGGAGGTCACTTATGAGTGATTTAGCAGCAACAAACTGTGGATGCAGCAATTGTGGAGAAGGAAACGGATGCAGCAATAATTTATGGATCATCCTGTTACTATGCTGCTGTTGTGGAAATGGCACATCTTTATTTAATGGAAACGGATGTGGTGACAATAACAACAGCTGCCTTTGGATCATCCTTCTTCTTCTTTGCTGTGGCGGATATGGAAACAATAGCTGTGGAAACACCGGATGCGGATGTAGTGGAAACAGTATCTGCTAAAAAATACATCTTTCATATCTGTGCGGGCCTATCTGGCCCGCTGATTTTTAGGATCATTTTCCTTTTTTGCATTTTCAATTTTTTTTAGTATTTCACACTTTTTATCTATTTTGTGTTCTTCTAAACAGCGTTCATCAATCTCGTAAACATCGTGTCCATCTATGATCAATCTGCCCATATCATTCTTGATAAATATATTTTTTATACATTATATGAAAAAATATGCATAACGTGAATTCTGCATCATAGAATTTAAAAAAAGGTTATTTTTATGGACGAGAAGACATTATTTACTCCATTTGATGAAATTACACAGACTAAGGAATTGCAGATGCTAAAAACCATTGTTCCTTATCTTTCAAAAGATAAACAGCGTCCACTTGTCATGATGATCTCATGCATGGCAATGCTTAATTCCATGAAAGTCCTGTCCGAGACACCGGCTCTTTCCGTTGCTGAAACTGAAACTCCTTCAGACAGACGCATCGCAATGCTTAATGCATTAAAAAAATATTTCAGCCCATCTGAACAGGAGACTATCGACAACATTTTAAATGTATTTTCTATTCTTGATAATAAGGAGATTTATGACCAAACAGGAATTTTTAAATAATTTTGCCAAAAAAGCAAAGCCCTCAGACACAACAAGCGCTCTTCCATTTCTCATGGATAATTTAAGAGAAGCAAAACGATATGGCATAGAATTCAGTAAAGAAGAAGTTTTTGAAATGTGCAGTGAGCTTAGTAGAAACCTGCCTGAGAAAAACCGCAGGCAGGTCGAAAAGCTTCTTAAGATGTTATAATCATCCAAATGAGTCTGTATTTACACATAATATCTTATCAATAGGCGAGATCGAACTTCCTTTTCCATCTGTGCCTTCTAAATATTTTTCACCGGCAGATTCAAATATTATATACAGACAATCATCTACCGAATCAAGTTCCTCTGAACCAGGCGGCATTTCTACTTTTATGTCCGGCTGGTTTGGTCTTGATGAAAGTGCTATAAGTGATCTGTAACATTTAAGATATGATGATGAGTTACGTCCGTATGATGTGCTTAGGTACACTTTTCCATTCTCATCAAACGTAACCCCCTGAACTTTTGACGGGATTTTATATGAGCTTAAGGCTGTAAGTTCATCATTTTTTTCACTGTAATGGTATGCAAGCATTTTTGAATCAAATAATAATGTGTGTGTTGCGACCCACAATCTGCCTCCATAATATGTTATGCATGACGGCTTATTATCTATCTTAAAAATGTCAACAACACCTGTGGCATCTATTACCTGTTTTGAGTTTGCCGTTGCCATAAGATCTATAAAATCGTATGAAATCCTCTCCAGCGTGTTATCATATGAATTACATACCCATACATTCTGCCCGTCAAAAGCAATTCCTCCCAGATGACTGTTAGAATCCATGCCAAGCGTAACAAGATAGTCCCCACTTTTACGGTCAAAGACCATAAGTTCGCCAAGTGTATTTTTTGTATCTGAATAGCTTGTTATAAGAACATAATCTTCAGTTATGCATATTCCCTGTGGGCACTGTGATTCGCTGAATATATAATTGTTAAGAAAATCCTGCTCTTTCGTCTCCGGCATCCCCGGAATATTTATCTCATCTATAAAATTATAGTCACAGTCTTTTAAAAATATCGTACCACTGTCCTTTTTTGCAGTGTACTCATAATGTTTTACACTGTACTCATTATTTATAGTCCTTATCCATTTTGCATAGACAACGCAGCCTTTATTCTTTGAATAATAAATGATATCTGCTTTTTTTGAATAGTGCTTGTCAAGATACCATCCGTCAAACTTGTACCCGAATTTATATGGTTCCCTTAGTCCTGCATATTTTTGCTGCGATGTAATATACGAAACATTATTTATATTATTTGATGCTCCCCCAAGATCATAATATATATATGTCACCCCATCGTCTTCTGACATATGGTCATATATTTTCTGTATAGCCAAATCTGAGCTAAAAGAGGCAGAATCTGCCTCCTCCAGCTCAGATGCATAACATGTTACTGTATATAATGATAAAAATGCAAATATAATTATTCCAACTAGTTTATTCTTCAATGTCAACAAGTTTATTTGCCCTTTCCTCAATCTGTTTTTGTGCCACATCATCCGGTGCCTGTTCATATCTTAAGAATTCATAAGAAAAAGTGCCGCTTCCACTCGTCATTGAGCGAAGTCTTGTGTTATATCCATAAAGTTCAAGATAAGGAATGTCTGCCGCTATTTCCTGATAGCCGTTATCTGTCGGATTCATTCCCATAACACGGCCTCTTCTTTTGTTGAGATCTCCCATTATATCTCCTGTATACTGCTCCGGCACAACAACCTTAAGTGCTGCGATCGGTTCTAACAATACAGGTGAAGCCTCAAGGAAGCCCTTCTTAAATGCCTGTTTTGCAGCGGTCTTAAATGCCATCTCTGATGAATCAACCGGATGTGATGACCCATCGTAGAGTATTGCCTTTACCCCTATAACAGGATATGCTGCAAGCGGGCCTGATTTTACAGATTCTGCAATTCCTTTTTCAACTGCAGGGAAAAAATTCTTTGGAACAGCGCCACCTACCACGCACTGCTCAAATTCATATGCTTTTTCCAGATCGCCGGATGGCTCAAATCTCATCTTTACATGTCCGTACTGTCCGTGCCCTCCAGACTGTTTTTTGTATTTGTATTCTACATCTGAATTTTTCCGGATAGTTTCTTTGAAAGCCACGCGTGGGCGCTTTAATTCTATTTCTACTTTGTATTTTTCAAGCAGTGCATCTGAGACTACTTCAAGATGCGTTTCACCCATTCCGTATAAAAGTGTCTGTCCATTTTCGCTGTCGTTTACACTTTTAAGTGTAAGATCCTCCATCTGTATCTTTTGCAGTGCCTGTGAAATCTTATCTTCATCGCCTTTATTTTTTGCCTTGTACCGCATTGACACATATGGCTTTGAAATTGCAGTCCTTATAAATGCAACCGGTACTCCTTTAGTCGAAAGCGAATCTGTTGTAAGAGTCTTCTGCAGTTTTGGAAGCGCCCCTATATCACCCGCATGAAGTTCTTTTACTTCGATTGTTTTCGTACCTCTCAGCAGATACAGCCTGCCGGCTTTTTCTTCAAAATCCCTATGATAATTATATAATACATCATCGGTCTTGAGCACTCCGGAATTAACTTTTATTAATGAATATTTTCCAATATACGGATCTACTATCGTCTTAAATACATATGCCGACTTTGGTTTTGCAAAATCATAATCTGCATTGTATACTTCGTTAGTCTTCGTGTTTATTCCTGCACACTGCCGTTTTTCCGGACTTGGAAAATATTTTATGATATCGCTCATCAGCGTATACATTCCCCGTGCAAGAATATTCGATCCCATGAGGACAGGTACGATAGAGCCATCTATTACATTTGCCCTGAGTGCTGAACGTATCTCATCCTCCGAGAACTCTTCACCACCAAAATACCGCTCCATAAATTCTTCACTTGTCTCAGCAACAGCCTCAAGCAATGCCTCCCTGCATATTCCTAAATTTTCTTTTGAATATTCAGGCACGTCAAATTTGTCCACTTCTCCCTTTTCGTTCCATCTTTTTGCTTTTTGCTGGATGACATTTACATAACCGACAAATTGCTGCTCTTCTCTTATAGGAAGGTGAAATGGTGCTATCTTTTTACCATACAATTCCTGAAGCTGCGCAACCACCTGTCTGTAGCTTGCATTGTCAATGTCCATGTCTGTCACAAAGATCATTCTTGGCAGTTTATATTTATCACATATCTCCCACGCTCTTTTTGTTCCGGTCTGTATCCCAGCCTTTCCGGATACAACAATTACCGCTGCATCCGCAACAGAAACCGCTTCCTCAACTTCTCCTATAAAATCAAAAAAACCGGGAGTATCAAGTATATTGATCTTTACATCCTGCCATTCTATAGGTACAAGTGACATGTGGATCGAACACTTACGTTTAATTTCTTCTTTGTCAAAATCACTTATAGTATTTCCATCCTCTATATTCCCCATACGTGATGTAATACCAGAAAGATATGCCATTGCTTCTGTAAGTGAAGTCTTGCCGCAGCCGCCGTGTCCTAACAGGACTACATTTCTAATCTTATCAGTTGTATAAACATTCATCTTATGTACCTCCCTACATTAAATTATAGAAATATTGTACTATTATTTCCCGTTTTACTCAAGACTTTTATGCACTTTTACTATATTTTATTTTCAAAAATAATTTATTGCTTTATAGTGCTAAACTTGTTATTATTAAATATAGTGTTTAGAAATTAATTTCTATTTTGGAGGATATTATGAAATTCGATAACATTGGTTTTATAGGACTTGGTCTGATAGGCGGTTCTATTGCCAGAAAAATTAAAATAAATAACCCTGATGCCCGCATCATAGCAACTGCCGGACATGAAAGCACGATAACCCAGGCTTACGAAATCGGGCTCATAGAAAATAACATGATTCTTCCTCTTGATGAGTTTGATTCATGTGATGTTATTTTTTTGTGCGCACCAGTCACAAAAAATATAGAATATCTCACACAGCTTAAGGATATAATCTCTCCTTCATGCATAATAACCGATGTTGGAAGCACAAAGACACAGATCCACGAAACTGTTACTGCACTTGGGCTTGAACACAATTTTATAGGCGGCCATCCAATGACCGGTTCTGAAAAAACAGGACTTTTAAATTCCAATGCCCAGCTTCTTGAAAATGCATATTACATAATCACACCTACAGCCCAGTCAGATGAACAGGATATAGAAGACTTCAAGGCTTTTGTCAGCTCCCTTGGTTCCATAGCACTTGTTCTGGGTTATGAAGAACACGATCATGCCACAGCTGCGATAAGCCACCTTCCGCATATGATCGCATATTCACTTGTAAATCTTATTGAAAATATTGACTCCGAAAACGAGACAATGAAAAAGATAGCTGCAGGTGGTTTCAGGGATGTCACACGCATTGCAGCCTCATCTCCTGAAATGTGGGAAAGCATATGCCGTTCTAACAGAACACAGCTGCTTTCTTTAATGGATCAGTACGAAAAAGCTTTTTCCAGACTGCGTCATCTTGTTGATGCCGGCGATTCAGATGCCCTTATGAAGTATTTTGAAGATTCTAAAAATTACAGGGATTCACTTACTCTTCCCGGAACAAAAATCCGCAAAGATTATCATGAAATTTTTGTTGATCTTGCAGATGAAGCCGGTGGGATTGCAATGCTTGCAAGCCTTCTGGCATTTAATGGCATAAGCATCAAAAACATCGGCATTATCAATAACCGGGAATTTGATGAAGGTGTGCTCCGCATAGAATTCTATGACGACAAAGCACTCGAGGAAGCAATAGATGTACTTTTAGAGCGCAATTACACGATTCACCGCAGATAATACCGCAAAGATCATATAACGCTTTCATTTATGAGCCAAAACAGCCGCTTCACAGATTTATCACTATCTGCAAAAGCGGCTGCTTTTTAATATACACATTCTTCTAACACGTCATAAAAATTTTCAAAAGTTTTTCTGCAGCAATATGGATCCATTATTTCTATTCCATCGCTGACAAGTCCAGGCAGTGTAAACGACATTGCGACACGATGATCTTCATATGTCTGTATCCGGCATGGTTTAACTTTAGATGGAAAAATCCTTACTCCATCGTCAGTTTCTTCTGCCTTTACACCCATTGCGCCAAGATTTGTTATAATTGCATTTATGCGGTCGCATTCCTGGAATTTTATATGTGAAATGCCATTTATCTCGACCACCTCATCCGCAAATGGTGCAATTGCGGCAAGTGTCAAAGCCTGATCCGAAAAGGATGATAAATCCCATTTCCCGCCATGTATCCTATTATCCGGCGAAGCTTCACATATTATCGACTCTTCATCCTCATGAAGCTTACATCCCATGTCCAAGAGTACATCCAAAAAAGCAATATCTCCCTGAAGACTCTTTCTGTGGACACCGATAACCCTGCTCTTTACTCCAAGTATAGGGCTCATCGCATAAAAATAACACGCTGCAGAAATATCCGGCTCAATGTCATAACACAAAGCCCGGTATTCCGATCCCTCCGCTATTATATAGCTGCCTTTTATCTTGTCTGAAATTGCCCTGACTCCAAACTGCTCCATCATCTTAAGTGTCATATCCACATAAGCCATACCATGTGTTCCTGTGACATTAATTGTAAATGTCCTGTTCATCACGACAGCTGCTATAAGGAGTGCACTTAGGAACTGGCTGCTTTTATCTACGTTTATATCAACAGAGTCAGCATATTTTCCACTATTCCCTATAGTAAACGGAAAATGATATTCTTCATTCTCATATTCAATAACAGCCCCCAGCTTTTCCAATGACAAAAGAAGATCCTTCATAGGACGCTTTTTCATCTGTTCTGAAGATGTTATATGGTACCGGCCTTTTGACAGACCCAATAACGCAGTCAAAAATCTTGCGGCTGTTCCGGCGCTTCCAACATCTATAGATGCGCTGTTTTTAGGTATCTGTCCACCGAATCCTGTTATTGCAATCTCTTTTTTTGTTTCATTTACAGCAACCGGGAATCCCAGTTCTATAAGAGCATCTATAAAATGCCTTGAATCATCGCTGAAAAGACATCCTTTTAACACGCTGCGCCCTTTTGAAAGTGCAGCTATCAAAAGAGCTCTGTTTGTAATACTTTTTGAGCCAGGAACTTCTGCCACAATATCATGTGGTTTTTCTACTTTCTTTACTTTATAAATCATTGAAAATCTGATAAATATCAATCTTTAAAGCATCTGTATCCGTCATTCCGATAAACACTGCTCCGTAATGATAAACTCCTTCTTTTTCTTCACAGCGGACGATCTCTATAACAGCATCAACCACTTCTTTTGTCCATATCTGGATTTTTGTATCATAATATGTATGAAGCGCAAGCGGCACGTTAGCCTTAAAGCCTATACCACTTCGTGAAATGTCTGTCACGTCGACATGTACATATTTAAGAGTTGTTATTCCATCTTCGTCAAGTCTTTCAAGCTGCACTGATACATCAATATCAAGTCTTTTGTGTTTTCTTTTTTCTTCCATTTTCTTACCCCATTTATACTATTTTCTTACACATATGATAGCATCCTTAGATACCAGTCATAAATATATTAGTATATCCCCATACAATTTACAAGCAGAAATTATGCTGTTGTCCTCACTGCAAGGGGTTTTTATGGCACTGCTTCGACGCAAGCCTGACACTGTGATGTCAAGCTATGCGCCATAGCATTAATCAAAAGTGCTCATCAGTCCATGCTCATATCATCAGTTATAAACATTGCATCTCCAAAACTGAAAAATCTGTATTTTTCTTCTACTGCTTTTTTGTATGCCGATAAAATATGCTCCCTGCCTGCAAGCGCAGAAACAAGCATTACCAGTGTCGACTGTGGCAGATGGAAGTTTGTTATGAGACAGTCTATTACTTTAAACTTATATCCCGGATAAATAAATATATCAGTCCACCCACTGCACTCATGAAGCATTCCATTCTCATCTGCTGCGGATTCAAGTGTTCTTGTACTTGTTGTTCCGACAGAGATTATACGTCCGCCGTTTTTCTTTGCATTATTTATTTTGTCTGCAGCTTCCTGTGATACCATATAAAATTCTGAATGCATATGATGGTCCAGCACATTATCAACCTTTACAGGTCTGAAGGTTCCCAGTCCGACATGAAGTGTTACCTCTGCTATATCAACGCCCTTTTCTTTTACTTCATTGAGAAGCTCCTTTGTAAAATGAAGTCCTGCTGTAGGAGCAGCTGCTGAGCCATCGTATTTTGCATATACAGTCTGGTAACGGTTTTTATCTTTTAACTGGTGTGTAATGTATGGTGGAAGCGGCATCTGTCCAAGTTTATCCAATATTTCCTCGAAAATTCCATCATAAGAAAACTGGATAAGCCTGTTTCCGTCATCAACAACATCTATAACTTCACCTGTTAAAATGCCATCTCCGAATATGATCTTTGTACCCGGTTTCGCCTTTTTTCCCGGTTTTACAAGAGTCTCCCACACATCATTTTGTTTTCGTTTCAAAAGCAGGATTTCTATTTTTGCCATAGTTCCTTCTTTTACACCATAAAGACGTGCAGGTATGACCTTTGTGTTATTAAGCACAAGGCAGTCACCCGGCCTTAAGTATTTTATTATCTCTTTAAAAATGTGATGACTTACCTCTCCCGTTTTTTTATCGAGAACCATAAGTCTTGAACTGGAGCGGTCCTCCAGAGGATCCTGTGCTATAAGCTCCTCTGGAAGATCATAATCAAAATCTTTTACGTCCATAATATTTCCTATCTATAATTAACCACGAAGTGTTACACCAACTGTATCCTTGAGATGAGTGAGGATATTCTTTACATATTTCTCTACAACTTTTGCCTTAAGTTCCTCATCCTTTGGTGTAAATACAACGTTAAATGCCATACTCTTCTTGTTCGGTGGAAGCTGTACACCCTCATATACATCGAATAAAGTAACATCTGTTACATATTCGCAGGCTTCCCTGATTCCATTTTCGATCTGCTCACATGTGATATCTTTATCTACAACAAAGGCAAAATCTCTCTTCTCATCATCAAATTTTGAGATTGGTGTAAATACACGGTCTTTTCCATACCACTGTGAAAGAACTCTTAGATCAAGTTCCATAACATATGCAGGAACTCTCATATCAAGGTCATCACATATTTCATATCTTACTTTTCCAAGATATCCTACAAGCTGTCCGTCACAGAATACCTCTGCTGTCTGGTATGGATGGAGGAATGGTCTTTCTGCTGTCTGATATGTGAATTTCACATCAAGTGCATCTGCAACATTTTCTGCAATTCCCTTTAATGTGAAGAATGTTTCTTCTTCACCGAATACACCAACACAAAGAGTCTCTCTCTCATCCGGATATTCTGTAAGAGGAAGTTCTTTTGCTATGAAGATATTTCCCATCTCAAAAATACGCCCCTCTAAAGTTCCCTTCTTCTGGTTTCTTGAAATCGCATAGAGCATTTCAGATGCGAGTGTTGTTCTCATGAGAGAAAGGTCTATATTTATAGGATTTATAAGTTTGATTGCATGTCTCTGCGGTGCATCCTCTGGGAATCTCAACAGATCAAGGTCTGATGGTGAGAAGAATGAATAATGGATTCCCTCATATGCGCCTGCTGCACATAAAGCCTCTTTTATCTTTCTCTCAGACTGCTGTCTTAAGTTTAATCCGCCTAATGTAACATGGGCTGTCGGCATAAATGTAGGTACTACATGCTCATATCCGTACATTCTGATAACTTCCTCTGACACATCAGGATAGTCTTCCATATCTTCACGATATGCTGGTATCATTATTGTAAGCTCATCACCATTTACCTTTGGTGCAAAGTTTAAGTTTGTAAGTATTCTTACGATCTCATCTGTAGGAACTTCTATGCCGATGACACCATTTACTTTTTTAATAGATACTTTCATCTCTTTTGGCTCAAGAGAGTTTCCTGTTGTCACTTCGATATGTGTCGAAGATACTTTACCACATCCAAGCTCTTCTATAAGATGAAGCGCTCTTCTCATTGCCATTTCTGTTGTATATTCATTCACACCCTTTGAGTAAAGTGCGCTTGAGTCTGATACCTGACCGAGTGCCCTTGAGCTTTTTCTGATGTTATCTCTTGCAAATTTTGCAGATTCAAACATAACCTCCGTTGTATCTTCCTTGATTTCCGAATTAAGTCCACCCATGATTCCGGCAAGAGCTACAGGCTTTTTACCATCGCAGATTACAAGGTTTGAATTGTTAAGTTCAAACTCTTTTTCATCAAGTGTGACAATTTTTTCTCCTTCTTTTGCACGTCTTACAACGATCTCATTGCCCTCAAGATATGAGTAATCAAATGCATGCATAGGCTGTCCTAATTCTTTAAGGACAAAATTAGTAATATCGACAACATTTGAAATAGATCCGATCCCAACAAGTGCAAGACGTCTTCTCATCCATGCAGGTGACTGTTCCATCTTTACGTCATGTACATAATGTGCTGTATATCTAGGGCAGATATCCTGTGCTTCAACAGTTACTTTGAAATCTTTCTTTACATCATCAGCTGTAAAATCTGTTGCAGGCTCTTTTAACTCTTTGCCAAGAACTGCTGCAACTTCCCTTGCCATTCCATATATACACTGGCAATCAGGCCTGTTTGCCGTTATAGCAATATCAAAGATCCAGTCATCAAGGCCAAGGATAGGTTTTACATCTGCTCCGGCTTTTGCATCCTCAGGTAAAACTAAAAGTCCGTTATATCCTGCTCCCGGATAAAGATCCTCGTTTAAACCAAGTTCCACACCAGAACAGAGCATTCCATATGAATCATATCCGCGGAGCTTACCCTGCTTAATTTCCATGACACCCTCTATAGTGACATGATCCTTTGCCGTTGCATAAACTGTCGCTCCGATAAGTGCAAGCGGGAATTTTCCTCCTGCCTTTACATTATCTGCACCACAACAGATCTGGAATGTTCCGTGCTCTCCTGCGTTTACCTTGCAAAGACTTAAATGTGTCTCTGGAATAGGCTCACATTCTTCTACAAGACCTACAACTACGTTTGAAATGTCTTTTCCTACTTCAT
>SAMEA104315431__coassemble_1306_pt1 | contig 10571 bp, 6 predicted proteins | sample SAMEA104315431__metabat2_low_PE_025 | metagenome-assembled genome bin SAMEA104315431 (sample SAMEA104315431) | gut metagenome | biome: Monkey gut; feature: monkey-associated habitat; material: faeces | place: China | collected 2013
GGATTTTTGAAATTTGGTGGACAGGTAAGTATAACACAGTATAATTTTGCAGGAATGGGAGCAACTGACGATGGTGCAGCCGGAGCAAGCTTTCCAAATGTAAGGACCGGAGTACGTGCGCAGGTACAGCACCTTAAAGGATATGCCTCTACAGCTGCACTCAATAATGCCTGCGTAGATCCAAGATTTGCATACCTTAGCAAATCAAGAGGCTGCGCACCTATAGTAGAATGGCTTGGAATAAACGAAAATCCGGCTAAAAAGGGATGGGCAACATCAGTAAATTACGGATATAATCTGCGAAACTTATATATGAATAAATTAGCACAATATTAGTAATAAGAGTAATCAGGAATAATAAGGATAGGAAATGAAAAAGTTATTAATAAGCATGCAATTTATGATATTGCTTCTTCTGTTTGGGAGAAGCAATATTTTTGCGAGTGAAATAAAAACAGAATTACAATTAAATTTAAAATATGATGACACATACGATATAACGCAAAACAGCCGCTATGAAGGATATGAGATAGAAAAAATAGAAAATGTTATCGTAGAATCAAATCAGGTAGCAAACGGACAGGAAAAGTCGCAGAAAGATACAAATGTCATTACAAAAATAAACAGTACAACGATGAAAGCAACGGGAGTCGGAACAGCGCTTGCTGTATTGAAAAATCCTAATAAAGTTCTGGACATAAAATACGTACAGATAAATGTGGAACCGGCTCCTCTTACATATATTCTGGTGGCAGGCCAGAGCAATGCAGCGGGATTTCAGACAGAGAATAAATACCGTCCGCAGGATTCAGTAGCATGTGCGGAGGATCAGATATATTCGACAACAGCAAGCTTTGAGCCAGGAGAAAAGAACGGGATAAACGGAACAAGGAATCTTACAGGAGTTACATTTTCCGAATCGCTGACAACAGACAATGCAGCAAAGTTTGTACCGGGAAGTCTGACCGGAGAAAGAAATATATACGGCGAAGAACTTGAGTACAAGACAGACCATCTGGCTATGGATCAGGGAGGAAAGTGTGGTCCAGACAGCGGAATAGCATACGAATGGAACAAGCTTACAGGAGATAAAGTCTGGATAATAAACACAGCTGTCGGTGCGACCGGAATACAGGCATGGACTCCGGGTGGCAGATATTACGAAAACACAAAAGCTACATATGAAGCAGAAATAAAAGCCGGACATTACACAAGAGGTAAAAAACTTTTATTCTGGCTTCAGGGTGAGAATGACAAAAATATGAATGCGGCAGACTACACGGGTTATTTTATGCAGATGTTTAAAGGCATGCAGTCCGACATAGAAATTGAAAAACTTGGCATTATTATGGTGCGCTCAAGTGGAGCCGGACAGCACACAAATAAGCTCGATCTTACTATGACAGGACCTAGGATCACACAGTACTATACAGGTCAGAGCACAAAGTACGGCGATATATATGTGGCGAGCAACGCAAATGAAAACTGGGTAACAGATGAGGGCGTGAGCAGCTATTTTAATAATGCGTATAAAACAGGAAATCTTGATTATCCGCTTCGGGCAGGTATAAGCACTGAACTTCCTGCAACAGTAAAACAGGTACACAATGATATACATTATTCACAGATAGCGCATAATGAAAATGGAATCACAGCGGCATACGGAATGTACGAGGCACTATATCAGAATGCAAAAGCGGATAGTGTATCATGGGTGACAAAAACAGGACTCGCGGAAGAAAATGATGCGAAAACAGGATATCCTGTCGTAGAGATGGATGGCAGTGACAATAACTTTATAATGCCAAAAACAAACCCTTCATACACAAAAGGAACAGTCAGTGTGACAGGCGATGCGTTTACATATGATGAGGCAACCGGAACAATACAGGTAAATAAAAACGGGGTCGGATATCTGACATACACAGTGGCAGGAAAACAGATATCAAAGATCGAAATTGATGTGACAGGCGACCTTACAAGTGTGGTTGGAAAAGGATACAACGGAATATACAATTACGGCGGAACATATTATTATCTGAAAAACAGTATAATCCAAAGAAATGTGACTACACTTATCAAATGGGAAGACAAATGGTGGTATGTAGAAGACGGACACGTAAACTTCAACTACAACAGCCTCGTATACTACAATGGCAAGTGGTGGTATGTGCATGACGGCTATGTGGACTTTGGCGCAGACACACTCATTCCATACAACGGAAACTGGTGGTATGTAAAGGGCGGCTATGTCAGATTTGACGAGACAACAGTAAGTAAGCTCGGTGACACATGGTGGTACGTAAAATCAGGTGAGGTAGACTTTGATGCCAATACGTTAGCAGAATACAACGGACGTATGTGGTATATAGACGAAGGCTCGATCAACTTTGATGCCACACTTATATACGAATATAGTGGAAAAAAATACTACGTTGAAAAAGGTGTTGTGGATAACTCAAAGAATGGATTAGTGGAATGTGACGACGACATATGGTATGTAAAATCAGGAATAGTCGATACGGGCATGAACACACTGGTAAAAAATAACGGAACCTGGTGGTATGTAAAAGGCGGCAAGGTGGCAAAAAATGAGACAACACTTGTAAAATACAGCGGAACCTGGTGGTACATAAAAAATGGTAAGATAGACTTTAGTGCCCGGACACTGTGTAAGTACAATGGAAACTGGTTTTTTGTATCAAGTGGAATGGTAGACTTTAGATCGCAGACACTCGTAAAATATAATGGAACCTGGTGGTATGTAAGAGGCGGCTATGTGCGCTTTAATGAGACAACACTCGTAAAATATAACGGCAGCTGGTTCTATGTAAAAGGCGGTGCTGTTAATTTCAAGACAACAACGCTTGTGAAATACAATGGAAACTGGTTCTATGTAAAGAACGGAGCTGTAAACTTTAAGACAACAACACTCGTAAAATATAACGGAAACTGGTTTTATGTAAAGGGCGGCTATGTCAGATTCAATGTGACAACACTCTGCGCATATAATGGAAACTGGTTCTATGTGAAAAACGGAGTTGTAAACTTTAGCACGACAACACTTGTAAAATACAATGGAAACTGGTTTTATGTAAGAGGCGGTTATGTCAGATTTTCAGGAACAACGCTTTGCAAGTACAATGGCAGCTGGTTCTATGTAAAGGGAGGTTACGTCAGATTTAACGAAGAAACTCTGTGTCTTTATAACGGAGTATGGTATTATGTAAATAGCGGAGTTGTAAACTTTGCAGCAAATAAAAAAGTAAGCTATAACGGCGGCACTTATAATGTACAAAACGGCATTGTAGTGTTCAATTAGAAAGAAAGGAGAAAACATAATGAAGAAAAAGCTTTTATCCACAATTCTTGCTGCGGCAATGCTTTTTACATCTGCGGACTTAAGTACAGTGACAGTATATGCAGATGAAGCGCAGGAGCAAAGCAGCGGATACGAAGATGTGCAGCAGGCAAAGGCCACAGGGGATGCTGACGAGGCAGAGGTAGAAGGAACAAAAGAGGCAGTGGGTGTCAATGCGGACACACCGGAGGAGGTCGACGAAAACTGCCAGATGGGAACATCTGACAGCGGAATAGAGCTCTATAGCAGTGTCCCAACAAGCTACGATGAGGTGACTCATGCGGACAGATTTGCAAGCTATACAAAGGTAAAAGGAATAGACGTATCAAGACATCAGGGTACAATAGACTGGAATAAGGTAAAGGCAGCAGGAGTTGACTTTGCCATAATAAGAACCGCATACAGGACATATCAGGATTCCGGAAATCTCTTTGCAGATCAGATGGCAAAGCAGAACATACAGGGTGCAAAGAATGCAGGGATCAAAGTCGGTGTATACATATACTCACAGGCTGTATCGGTATCCGAGGGAATAGAGGAAGCCGATTACATAATAGACCAGCTTGGCGGTGAAGCGCTGGATCTTCCGGTAGTGTTAGACTATGAATTTTATACAGACGGAAGACTTGAAAAAGCTAATCTCTCAAAAGAGGATGGAACCTCGATAGCTAATGCATTCTGTGCAGAGGTTGCAAAGAACGGATACATACCGATGGTATATGCAAACAAATATATGTTTGAAAACTATCTGTATCCGGATAAAATATCAAACAACTATCCAATCTGGCTTGCAAACTACACAAACAAGACAGGATATAAAGGTGATTATGTATTCTGGCAGTTCTCAGAATCAGGAAGCATAGATGGAATAAGCACATCTGTTGACCTTGATTTCTGGTATGATGACGGAACAGCCATGAACTCAAGCTTCACAGGTTTCCGCCAGATGACTGATGGTACATGGAAATATTACCTGAACGGCAAATTCAACCAGTATTATACAGGGCTTGCCAAGCACACAGACGGCTGGTGGTACTATGTGAAAAACGGTGTGATCGACTGGAAATACGAAGGACTTGCACAGAACACAAGCGGTGAATGGTACTATGTAAAAAATGGTGCATACACACAGGAATATACAGGACTTGCATACAATGCAGGAAACTGGTTCTATGTGGAAAAAGGTGTCTTAAAATGGGATTACAGTGGATATGTAAACCATACAGACGGCAAATGGTATTATGTAAAGGACGGCGTAGTTGATTTTAGTGCGACAGGACTTTACAAACACTCAAATGGCTGGTGGTATTATGCAGATAAGGGCATTATCGACTGGAAATACACAGGTCTTGCAAAAACAGTCGATGGAAGCTGGTATTATGTAAAGAACGGATCATTTGCCCCATCATTTACAGGACTTGTAAAGAACTATAACAACTGGTTCTATGTGGAAAAAGGATGCTTAAACTGGGACTACACAGGATTTGTAAAGCACACTGACAACAGATGGTACTATGTAAACCAGAGCGTAATTGATTTTGGTGTCACAGGACTGCGCCGCCATGTCGATGGAAACTGGTATTACGCAAATAAGGGAATCATCAATTTCTCATTCAAAGGCCTTGCAAAAGGTGATGACGGAGTATGGAGAAATGTCAAAAATGGATGTGCCATAAATGATTTCAACGGACTTGTCAAAAACGGAACACAGTGGTTCTATGTAAAGAATGGTGCTATCGACTGGACATACAGTGGCTTTGTAAAACACACAGATGGCAACTGGTACTATGTAAAGAACTCTGTGATAAACTTCGGGGCAAACGGACTTCGTCTCCACAGTGACGGAAACTGGTATTATGCAAAAGCCGGAGTGATAAGATTTGGATATCAGGGACTTGCACAGGGCGATGACGGAGCATGGAGAAACGTAAAGAATGGCTGTGCGGTAAAGAACTTTAACGGACTTGTCTTATACAACAAGAAATGGTGGTACGTCCAGAATGGAAGCATAAACTGGGGCTACAACGGATTCGTAAAACACACAGACGGGCTGTGGTATTATGTAAAGGGCGGCATCGTGGACTTTAGCGCAGCAGGACTTAAGCTTCATACAGATGGAAATTACTACTACGCACAAAAAGGAATCATCAAATGGGGATATTCCGGAACAGCAGCAGCACCTGACGGAACACAGATGACAGTCAAAAATGGTGTGGCAGTAAAATAAAAGTTACTTGTTACACTGTCAGGTGAGAACAGCAATAAATAAAAACGCAGACAATCATACATTACCCCTTCCTGCACAGGGAGGGGTAATAAACTATAAAGGAAAGAATAACGTTGCACAATAGGAAAATCAGACAAAAGAAAAACGAGCACAGTCAAAATAGGTATATTCAAAATATACATGGCAAAATTGTACACAGAAAAATAGAAGCTAAGAATAGGCGGTCAGCGGAGAAAACGGAAAAATATAACATAATAAAAAAAATCAAAGCTGGAACAGCCGACATAGACAGGCTGTGGGAAAAGATATATCTGACTATACTTGCCCTATATGTTGGATTTAATACACTGTTTACTACAACGTTAAAGATCGCATGGCCGCCATATTTTTTCCAGGCATTTACGGTCATCTGCCTCACACTTGTCGTAGGAAGGATAATCCTTATACAGGACATTCCAAAGAAGTATGCAATCGCAATTGCGATAACAGCATTTGTGTTTTTAATGTCGCATTATGTGTCAGGCTATGGACTTCCGTTCGATCTTTTAATGCTTCTCATAGGATCTTATAAGGTTGATTTCAAAAAAATACTGGAGACATATCTGGGAGTATGGAGCGTAATACTGACTATCACTGTTATATCGGCGATGACCGGTCTGACAGAAAATTATGTGTACTATGATGATGCCGGAGAAAATGCAAGGATGGCGCTGGGACTGTCATATCCGACTGAACTGGCTGCATATATGGCATTTATAATGTTTACATATGTATGTATCAGGCAGACAGACATCACATTCCAGGAAATAGGTGTGATGGCAGCTCTGGCACTTGCCACATTATACATCACACAGGCGAAAACAGATTTTTATGTAATGGTTCTCTTACTTGTCGCAGTACTGCTTTTAAAGAGATTCGGAGATAAATTCAACGACTTTATCCAAAGAAAGTGGGTAAAGATATGCATACTCGTATTTCCGATATTACTAGGCGTTGTTATATGGAGGATCACAGCCATATACAGCCCTGATAAATCGTGGCTTGTAAGTCTTGACGAACATCTGTCAGGCAGACTCTCCCTCGGAGAATGGGCGATGTCAGTGTATCCGCCGAAAATGTTCGGTCAGTATGTTGCAGAAAAAGGCCCGGGTGAAAATACATGGGATTATTTCTTCATAGACTCATCTTACATATCTATATCTATAAAATATGGTGTGGTATTTATCTATAATATACTGGCACTATGGGATTACAGGCTGAAACAGCTGTGCGAAGATAAAAAAGGTTTTATCGTAGCAGTCATGATGATAATATTCATCCAGAGTGCACTTGAACATCATATGATACAATACTGGATGAATCCGTTTTTACTAATGTTCTTTGCGGACATGACAAATATATCAGGAAAGAAACATTATGCCGGAAGAGAAGCCGGGGAGAAAATGATGGATTTAAACCAGATATAATATAATAGAAGAGGAAGCCGGCGGAGACGCCGGCTTTTGTAGTAAAAGGAATTGACTGGACGAGGTGGCTGATATAAGATAAAGGTACAATCAATTTGATATTTTGAGTTTGTGATTAATCCCTATAAAAGCTATATAAAGATCGGGGGATTATACGTGGGCAAAAGAAAAAATAGACTAAAGCCAGATATTGTTGTGAAAGGCTATTGGAGAAACAATGAACAGTTTGCAGATTTTTTTAATGCGGTTCTATTTGATGGAAAAGAGATCATAAAACCCAATGAACTAGAAGATATAGATGCGGAAGAATCTTCTATATTGGAACATCGGGAATATGCAGAGAGCATAGGAGCGCTAAGAGATAATGTGAAGATAAGGAAAAAGTCAACAAAATATGATGTTGAGTTTGTAATACTTGGAATGGAAGGACAGGAGCATATCCATTATGCGATGCCTATGAGGGTTATGGGATATGACTATGGAACTTATAAAAAGCAATATGATGATAATGCTTCAAAGTACAGGCACATAAAAGGATTATCAGACGATGAGTTTATATCAAAAATGAAAAAGACAGATAAATTTATACCTGTTATCACGATAGTTGTTTATTATGGAGAAAAGGAATGGGATGCCGCAGTATCATTACATGGTATATTGGATATACCGGAGGAGATGAAACCTTTTGTTAATGATTATAAAATGCATCTTGTAGAAGCAAGAAAAAATAATTTGAAATTTCATAATATCAATAATCGCGATTTATTTAATCTTTTCGGAATATTGCTGAATGAAAAAGGATGTATCAATGAAATTAAAGAAAAAGCAATAGATTATGCAAAAAGAAATAAGGTAGAAAAGTCGGTTATTATGACTATTACGGGAGCTGCAAATTGTAAGATTGGTTATAATCTGAATTCCAAGAAAGGAGAGACTAATATGTGGACTGTATTTGAGGAAACATGGAAAGATGGAAAAATGGAAGGAAAAATGGAAGGGAAATTGGAAGGAAAATTGGAAGGAAAAGCAGAGGAAATCGTGGAAATTGGTTATGAATTTGGACTATCAGAGAATGATATATTGGAAAGACTACAGACTAAATTGAATATATCTTTACAGAAAGCGCAGGAGTATCTTGCGATGTTTGGAAAAAGAGTTGTATAGAAAAAGTCTATTATAGAGAGCTGGCAGAAGGAGTCAGGCATTACAAGGAAACGGAAGGAGGTAGAATAGAAATGTGTGATTTAGTGAAAGAATATGCAGAGAAAAAAGCTGCCGAGGCGGAAAAAAGAGGCATTTTAAGTATGATATTTACATACGTGCAAAGAGGAAAAAGCACAATAGAAGAAGGTGCCAAAGATGCCGACATGTCACAGAGTGAGTTTATAAAGGCAATGACTGCCGCCGGATATAAGCTGCCAGAGGGCGCAAAAAAGTAAAATTAAATAGGAAGAGTGAGTAGAGAAGGAGACCGGCAGAGATGCCGGTCTCTTGTGATATAAAGAGTATAAAAGCTATATTTTGAAATTTGACTTTATATGGATAATTTAATACAATGCAAATTAAGGCACTTTCAATGGCATGGAAGGGGACAGAAATGAAGAAAAAAAGGAAGATGAGTGCTATGGAGCATCAGTAGAAGATAGATTGCTTATTCAAACTCATGTGTATGATGAGGAAGATAAAGCCATAAGAACTCTTACAAGTACATGTGAGAAAAATAAAATTGAGTGGGGGATTCTCTTACATCATAAATGCATGGTTTTGATCAATACGGATATTGAGTTGGGCAAGGAAGCATATAAAAATAATAAGATAGTATTTAAAATTGATTATATCAGACCGACAGAAAAACCATATTTGAAATATTTTAGATATGAAAACATATTGAAAAATAAAAACACATATTATTTCCGGGATATTATAAATTACAGAAATACACAGTATACTGGTGCAAAGAAAAGCTGGCATGCGTATTCATCAAGTCTAAGAAGATTCTTAGAATATATGGCTGAATCATATAAAGATTATAATGAAAATATATACGCTAAAATTACAATAGCAGAATTAGAAGAATATATATTAAAAACCGGAAATATAAATTCAGAAAAATCTGTAAAAAATTTCTTCTTTTATGTAAATGGATTTCTATATCAAAAGACAAAATCAGAACAATTTAATCGTGGGGCTGGTGAATTATGCAGGAGAATGAAAGAACTGACTTCAAAATATTCTGCAAATCAGATTAACATTTATAATGAACCGGAAAAGATAAAGAAATTGATACAAATAATCAGAACAAAACAAAATGCTGATAGGAATGAAATCCTGCTATTGTTGATGCTCTCATTTGGAATGGGGAGAAACGCTTTATGCCAGCTCAAATGGGACGATTTAACGGAAAAGTTTATTATTTCATCTTTTGGATAATGGATATGATTTATTGTCTATAATGCGGATGCTTGACATAGATCCGAAAAATTTGAACAACTATATAGATAAAGAGGCTGTTTTGGATAATGATTGGCATGCGGCAAAAGAAATCGAAAGTACAAAAGAACATCCGATGGAACAATTTATAAATGATATTATTTCATAGAAAGAACAGGAAATATACAATCTATCCTCAGATTCTATATGTATTGCAAATATGTTAAAATATCTGCGTTTGGGTGTGCTGGATAGAAAAATGTTTTGAAGATTTCACATGGAAATGGTACTTTTGATATTCAATACTGTGCGATTTATATAAAGGATATGCAAGATAGTACTTTGTGGCTATGCAAATTTAATATGAAGTGGTATACTCTAGATATATCATATTGTAATTATGTCGAATTCTGTAAAAAAGTTGTAATATATTACGGAATATGATAAAATCTAATAGATTGTGTAGAATTATGATAAAGGATATGAAAACAAGAATCAGTAAACTGAATATAGACTTTGACTTTGAAGCTTACTGGGAAATCATATATCTCATATTACTGGCATTCTTTGTCGGTATGAGATTCCTGCTGTCTACTATGTTTACGATATACTGGCCTAAATACTTTTACCGGACTCTTACGGTAATAGGCGTGGTGCTCGTTCTTTTGCATCTTATGATGGCAAAGGATATAAGCAAAAAAGAAATTGCGGCGATGTTGGCTGTGACGTTTGTGTTTATGATGTCACATTACGTGTCGGGATACGACTTTTTGGTAGATCTGCTGATACTTATACTCGGAGCGTATAGGGTTAATTTCAGAAATATATTGAAGACTTATATAGCGGTGTGGTCGGTGCTGTTGGTGTTCACTATAATAGGGGCGATGACGGGACTGGCGGAAAATCTGGTATATTATCAGGGAGAAGGTGGAGAAAGAGTGCGGATGGCGCTTGGAATCTGTTATCCGACAGATTTGGCTGCATATGTGGCGTTTTTGATGTTTGCATATGTGTGTGTCAGGGATGAGTATATTACTTATCTGGAGATAGGTGTGATGGCGGCGTTGGCGGGAGCGGTGTATTATAT
>SAMEA104315431__coassemble_1308_pt1 | contig 10564 bp, 12 predicted proteins | sample SAMEA104315431__metabat2_low_PE_025 | metagenome-assembled genome bin SAMEA104315431 (sample SAMEA104315431) | gut metagenome | biome: Monkey gut; feature: monkey-associated habitat; material: faeces | place: China | collected 2013
AATGATACTCGCATCAAAATACGGCTGTGATGAAATATTTGCAGTAAAGCTGGTAGTCGCATCAACGATACTTTCAATGGTGACGATACCGGTGTGGAATATGATTCAAAGCTTAACTGGTTGATTGATTACTATTCTTACATTTTTTCCATCAAATGTACGATTAAAGTATTTCTCATAACTTTGTCTTTCTTTTATGATTTTACATTATCTATATCTTTGATTTTATCTATATATTCTTCAATTATCCTATCCATTAATTCTTCCCCATCTTAAATAAAATAGAAATAATGGATCAAGTACATAAACCTTCCCATCTTTCCATTCTATTGCACGATAAATTTCTTCTTTTCCCTCCAATAATTCCTGCAAATGGTTTAAATGATTTCTAACTGTTTGCTTTTCCAGTTTTAACCTATCATTTTCCTCGATAACGTTAAAAATTCTATTATAAAAGCTTTCAAAATCTAATTCAGTCATTGGTGGATTTTTTGCTAATGATTCAACAATAATTCCATATAAATCCAATTCTTTTCCGTCTACTGTTCTATATAATTTTCTTTGTTGTCCTCTTGGATTTGGTCCTTTTATTAATACGCTCACTACATCTGCATAATTAAAATTTATAGTTGTAAATCTATAAGCTTTTTCCAATATTTCATCGTTAACTTCCTGTTTTTTTTCATCCTCCAACAAAGTACAAATACTTAAACATATATATTGCATTAATTGTGGCGATGTTAAACACTCAACAGCTAATTTTTCTGCAATATTATCAGTTATTTTTATTCCTAACTTATTAAATCCCTTTATGGCTATTTTTTTTAGATCTTCTTCTTTCCATGTTTCTATATTTATCAGGCTTAATCTTCCTGACAAATCAGCATTTTGTCTAATTGCATCATCAGCTCGGTGAGGCAAAGAAACGACAACGACTTTGAGTTCTCGACGAATTGCATCTTTTAATTGTTGTGCCATCTTCATCTGCATTTCCGTTGACGCATAATGAAAATCATCAATCACAAGGATTTTATTATTTTCTATATAATATCGAATAATTTTATCTTTTGATAGAATATATTTTTCACTTTTACTGTCTCTTTCTTCACTTTTTCCTTCTGTTGAAGCTCTTTCTGTAGTAATTTCACCCATATAAGGAAGTCCTACCTTAGCTGCAATTATTGCCCAGAAATCAGTGTTTTCATTAAAGTCTGCTCCTGAGACTTCAACAATATTATCCAACCCTATAACCTGTTCACATAATATGGTTTTTCCCATTTTAGATGGTCCTATAATGGATGTCAGACATCCAGCTGTTCTTAAAGCCTGCTTTAACCTTAATTCATATGATATTCCTGTATTTTCATAATTTCTGGATACATATGTATATTTTGGAAATGCTCCCGGTTTAAAAATGTTCTCTGCCTTCAATGACATATTACCGCCTCCATAAAGATATATATAGCTATTATAACATAAATGTTAGTTTTGCAAACCTTTTATCATCTAAAACAAGCTATATATACCTTTTTATCGTTATTTTCACTATTTGAGATTATACTAGCGGAAAAATTTTTATATAAGGCATAATAAAAACCTGTCAGATTTCTCCTATAAAGTCTGACAGGCTTTTTATTTATCAATCAAATTTATAAAACTTCTTCGATCCATCACCATGTATACCTCTTTGAAGTTCCTTTGATTTTTCATCAGTTAAAGGTGTAACTGAAAATGAATTCCATTCACTTTTTGCAGGTCTGATCTTTCTCGTAAGATTGCCTACACTAAATTCACCATATCTAGAATTGTTATATGCTAACACTCAGATATTAACCTCCTTTTCGTATTATTGCTTGTCAGCATATTCATTATAGCATCAAACATAGTATTATGGTACTGTGATAATAAAAAATTTTTCTTAATTATGTTAAGCATTATCATCCGGCTGCCGTAAAGCAGCGTTTTTTACACTATCTTTATATAAATAGACTTTTCCTAAAACGTTTTTATATAATCTGGAAATATTTCTGCTTTTTAAATCATTGTATGCAGATCTTATATTTTGTGCTTTCATATCCCTTACCGGATCGTCTAAATTATAATGAAGTTTAAAATGACATTGTTTTGCATAGTCTACAAACTCTGCCTGGACATACCCGTATGAAAACATCTGATCCTCGAAATATGTGTCTGTGAGTTCCAGCCATTCACTGTGATAGTCTTCACTGACTCCTAAAAATTGATGCATTACAAATTCTCTTATGCTCTGCATAGGCGGAACGTTTTGCGGTTCTATTTCTCTATTTTCAGACACCATGAATGCCCTCTGATAAGTTTTAAAATCAAATTTCAAAATTTCGTATGCACATATATCCGAATATATCTCTTTGAAAGTCGTTATAAGATTATCTATAACAATATCCATAGTTTCCTCAAACAGACACTGCTTACAGTTTTGCAGAATTTTTTCTATAGTTTTACAATATACCTGAGTTGCTTTCTGCTTATCTGTCCTGTTGTTTATATTACCATTTCCTATTATTTTAACCGCATAATCTGCCGACAGAAATATCTCTTCAAACATACTGTCTCTTTCATCCAGACATATTATATGATAAATGACTTGTTTTAACATATACCGTAGTTCGGACGCATATAGACACTTTATATTATTTATCCGAGTCAGATTCTTTATTTGAAAAATAAGATATTGCTCAATATTTTCATTAACTTTCTTCTTATACTGCAAGACATTAAACTTATCTTTTTCAGATAAGTATTTAGCGTCCCTAAATATCATATCAACTGTAAGAGCCGCTGTCAGCTTTATGCATTTTTCAGCTCTTATTTCTCTTTGCCTGTCTTTTTCCCCGATATAGTGTGCAAGCTCATGAACCAAAATAATACAAAAGTCAGGTTGAAAAAGCATTTTCTGTCCGAATCTCACAATTATAGTATGTTCACTTACTCCATATCGAATTTCCTTTGTCTCTGGTTTTATTTTGGCTTCAGGACTTAATAAAACAGCATATTGATGATTTTCTTCCATGAGAAGATATTTAACTTCGTATGCCAGCCATTGATAAAACAAAGATAGTTTTGTTGATAATCCAAACGAACTTCCACAATATCCTGGAATCATTAGAAAAATCTGATCCGTATGTACCGAATGCTGCACAACAGAATTTATATACTCTATCATTTCGGATATATTTTCTTCATGTTTGTTTAAATCAGAGTTAAAATATTGATTCAAGAAGTTGTTTATAGCTGGATAAACAAGACAGAATATATCATCCGCAAGCTGAAAGCCCTCAAATTGCGCCAATGTATTAAGTGAATTATACAACGCTTGTATAACCGGATCATCCATAGACTTATGCCTATTTATAACCTCGTCCATAAGCTTTTTTATTTTTTGCGTTTTAAGTTCCCCTGCTTTATTTGTATCTTGCTCATTTTCTTTTGCTTCATTTGTATCTTGCTCATTTTCTTTTATTTTATATTTATAACCACTTTCTATATTATATAAATTCATTCCAAATTGGCCATTATCATGTGACAGCAGACCTCCCGGTAACATAGAAAAAAGCAGAAACTCTAATGGTGCGCTCTTAAATATAAGCTCAATATCATGATGTCCGTAAATGCTGAATTTATCACAGTTTTGTATACTTTCTTTAATATACTTTGGATTATTAAAATCCCAGCCTTCATAATTAGTTTCAACAATACTTTGCATTACAGAAATTACATAATTCTTGTTTCTTGTTGCTATTCTCATATAAAATTCATCGACTGTTTCATTTAAATCTACCTTGTGTGAATTCCACGTTTGCAAAATTTTTTTCTCTTTTACACTCTTGTTTAAATACATTTGGGAGACGCCTGTAATAGTATGCATATAGCAAACTTCATCTAACGAATCAATATGGTCTATTATGTCGTTAATCTGCTGCAGACAATATCCCTTAATTAATATAATGAGATCTGCATTATCAAATGTTCCAAAAACTAATATATTTCTGTCAATTTTTTCCAGTTTTTTTATAAGCCTGCTTAATCCCGGATCAGCTTTTATATCATACATCTCATTAATCTGTACGAAACCCACGGCAGCAAACAGCGATTTTTTATAAATATCAAAAGTCTCTTTTTTTATTTTTGGGTATGCAGTTCTAAACATTCCAACTATCTGTATGCCATATTTACCATTAAGTTTTTCTATTGGCTTGTGACTTTTATTATATAAAGTCTCTATAAAAGTTTCTTTATCACAATTACCCACACATTCCACCTTAAAACCATCATAATATCCGAAGCTGCTAAATATATCGTCACTGAGTGCTTTTCCGTCAGTATAATTATCCCTATAATGCTGTTTATATAATATTAAAGAGTATACGTCATATTTATTCATAAATTTTATGCAACCTCCTAAACAGCTATTTCGCGATATTTAATAACTTCATCAATTTCATCATTCAGCTGCTTTTCAACTTCATTCCTTGAAAAATTGTATTTGACAGCAACAGCTTCATATATATCTCTGAAATAGATCCGTCTCCATTCCTCGTTTACATCCCTGCTTCTGGCATAATTATATGCAGCCGCCCAGATATACATATCTGCCCCCACTGTTTCACTTTTTTTAAGAAATTCATATAGATATTTTTCATCATATTCATCTGAATGTTCAACGAGAAAATAAGTTAAAGCCTTCATTTTATCTATCCGCATTTTCTTGTCAGATGACAAAATATCCTTTAATATAAAATTCCATCTTCGTGAAAATCTTTCGTCATTTACAAGAATCGAGCTTATAACTTTTTGATATATGATAATTTCATAGATGTTTTTTTCATGTAATCTTTCCTGAATCTTTTCATCAATGGTATTCAGCCAGCATGTAAGTGTATCCCACTCCTCAGCTGTATAGGCAGCCTGTTCGAATGAGTCTTTCAAAATTAATTTTTCCCAATTAGACTCCACCCCATCTTTTAATAACTTTTCCCATATACAAAAATTATCCTGAATATACCTTTGGATTTCTTTTTCGACTCCTTCCATTTTTATTGTATTCCACAAAACATAAATAAAAATGAGTAGTATAGCCAACTGAAATATTATAATACACAAAATGCCATTATTCTTGTTTTCACTACTGAAAGCCGCAGTTCCTCCAACTGCAGTTAGTATAAAAAATTCTAATATCCTAAAAGGACTGATCAGGCACGTTTCCTTAAAATTTGTACTCCATTTTTCTCCAGGTCGCTTTATTTGAAAAGCTTTTCTGTTTTCCAAAAGACCAATTATCTGCTCATATGATGTCCCACAGATGATCGTTTTCTTGCTATTTATGCAAAACATTATCAATGATACTGAAAAAGTCCATATTACAGCACTAATTGATTCCATACCATCTTTATTACCACCTTTTCGTTTGTATGCCAATATAGGGAACCCCTGTGGAGTTCCCTATATCGTATGCTTTAAGCAAATGCACTATTTAAATTACTGTAAAAGAGAAAGTACACCCTGATTTGACTGATTAGCCTGTGCAAGCATAGACTGTCCAGCCTGTGCAAGAATATTGTTCTTGCTGTAGTTAACCATCTCTTCTGCCATGTCTGTATCACGGATACGAGATTCAGCAGTCTCTGTATTCTCTGCTACATTATCCAAGTTATTGATTGTATGCTCCAGTCTATTCTGAACTGCACCGAGTTCTGAACGCTGTTTAGATACTTTAGAAATAGCATCTGATATCGTATCAATTGAACCTGTAGCCTGTAAATATGTTTTACCACTTACTTTTAATCCTTTGATTCCGAGATAATCTGAACTCATAGACTCTATATTCATAGAAATCTTGTTGTTATCAGATGAATCGGCGCCTACATGAAGACTTACATTAAGAGCATCATTATATGTAAATGTTTTTGATGTTGACATAACATTATTATCGCCTTCTTTTAATGTTATTGCACCAATTCCCATTTCATCTGCATATGAAGTAATAACACTATTCATCGCTGTAAGTTCTGCAGCTTTTGCATCATCTACTGTAATCTCTCCAGCTCCAGCTGTTCCACCATTAGCTATGACTTTTTTGCCAGCCCATGTTCCTCCTTCAGCAATACCTGATGTAAATGTATATACCGTCTTTCCAGTATTATCCATTGCTGTTTTAACTTCCAATGTTGAGCCGTCAGCCATCGCATCTTTTACCATTCCCATCTGTGGAGAACTAAATACCTTATTTGTGACCTTAGTCTTATTTTCATCACCTTTTAAAAGATATGTTTCATTAAATTTAGTTGTCTCTGAAACACGATCAATTTCAGTGATAAGCTGATCAACCTCATCCTGAATATTGCTTCTATCATCTTCTGATAAAGTTCCATTAGACGCCTGAACTGATAATTCATTCATTCTCTGGAGCATTGAATGTACTTCTGTGAGTGCTCCCTCAGCTGTCTGCACACAAGATACACCATCCTCTGCATTTGTAGATGCCTGATCAAGTCCACGGATCTGTTTTCTCATCTTCTCAGAAATTGAAAGTCCTGCTGCGTCATCTGCTGCACGGTTGATTCTGTAACCTGATGAAAGCTTCTCTGTGCTCTTTGACTGTGCGTTTGTTGTGATGTTTAACATTCTGTTAGCATTTGCTGCCTGCATGTTGTGTTGTACTACCATAATATAATCCTCCTTGTCCCACTTTGTGGGTTATTATGTTTTCTCTCCGGAAATCCTTTTCCGGAGGCTGCTATTTTATAGCCTTTTTGATCATGCACGGACATATAGCTTTTATGCCTGTGCTTTTATATAACAAGCAGTTTCCCGGGTGTGACTTGTGCTCACTGTCAGAGTCGATGTCATAACTGCCTATTAACACGGTTAATTATTCTTCTGGCGTTCATTCCAGATAATTCTCTGGATCTCTTTCTGGGCTTCATCCGAAATCTTCTGTTCCGGATAGTATGTGTCCTTTCTTCTCACCGGATTTGTATCATTATTGCTTCTTGCTATGTTTAACTCTCTTGGAGCATCGATAAGCAGTCTGCAATGATTTCCGTTTCCTCCGACATATACAATCCTTATGTCATCGCCAATGTTTAAGTACTGTCCTTCTTTTAACGAAAGTTTTAACATTTGTACCTCCATGTCCGTATTTAAATTCCATTTGCTACGTTTTGTAACTTTTATATCGTCATAACGCTACATATTGTTAACACCATTTTACGCATTTTGCTACACTTTGTAACTTTTTAACAATTAATTTTGTCCATATACATGCATATATCTATAATTTTTTGTGCAATTTTAACTATATAAGCCTATAAAAAGCAACAGTTCGTATCATTTATTAAACCGTTTGCAACATAAATTAATGTAGCATTTGGTATTTGCTACAATTGTTAACATTTAAGCGTAGTTTGAAAAATATACTTATTCAAAGAAGGTGGTATTTATATGACGAAAAATTTACTTCCACAGAAGTTAAAAGAATTGAGAAAAGTCCACAATTACACGCAGGACTATGTTGCAGAAGTGCTTGGAGTTGTCCGGCAGACATACAGTCATTATGAAACGGGAAAGCGAACGCCCGATGCCGCGGCATTGTACAAACTTGCCGGTCTATATAATATTTCTATTGAAGATCTATTACATCTTACTATCGATATCGACAGAGATATTTCTTACGACGCTCCACTCCCCACAGAAACAAGTTCAGATTTATCAGAATTTCTTGAATTTTATAACGATCCGTCAAATAAGAAAAAATATATGTTCAATTCTAATCTGGAAAAGGAACTGCTTTTTTATTTTAATAAAATTTCAGAAGAAGATAAAAAAGAGATAATAGAATTTACTAAAATTAAAGCCCGCAAACCATTATAGGCTGCCGGCCGATAAAATGAATCAAATATTTATACATTCAAAAAACCCACAGCTTAAGCTGTGGGTTTAATACGTTCAATTTACTCCTGTACGTATGGCATAAGAGCTAAGTGACGTGCTCTCTTGATTGCTACTGTAAGGGCTCTCTGATGCTTAGCACAGTTTCCTGTGATACGGCGTGGAAGGATTTTTCCTCTCTCAGAGATGTATCTCTTTAATTTGTTTGTATCTTTGTAATCAATGACATTATCTTTTCCGCAGAATACACAAACTTTTTTTCTTCTGCGCATTGGTCTTCTTTTCATAGAAGATCCATCAGCTGATTTATTGTAAGCCATGCTTGTTACCTCCTTAAATATTTGTCCTTGCGGACAACTCTTAGTTAAATGGTAATTCTTCATCTATTCCATCAGGAATGTTCATGAAGCCATCACCTGCGGCCTGGCTAGGTGATGGTCTGTCTGCCGGTGTAAATCCACCATCACTACCTGATGCTGCTGATTTACTCTCTGCAAACTCAACCGATTCTACAACGACGTCAGTAGTGTATACTCTCTGTCCGTCTTTGTTTGTATAACTGCCTGTCTGGATACGACCTTCTGCTACGAACTTAGTTCCTTTGCGGCCAAATCTCTCCATAAACTCTGCAGTTCTGCCAAAAGCTACGCAGTTAATGAAATCCGCTGTCTGTTCATCGCCCTCTCTTCTGAAACGGCGGTCTACAGCAAGAGAAAATCTTGCAATTGCTGTTGAGCTTTCCCCCTGTGAGTAACGGATTTCTGCGTCTCTTGTCAATCTACCCATTAGTATTACTCTATTCATAATACAATCTCCTATTTTCTTATACTAGGCCTCGTCTTTTCTAACGCATAAGAAACGAAGAACATTGTCCATAATACGAACGTCCTGCTCGAGCTCTGCTGGAACTGTTCCCTCAGCATCGAACTGGATGAAGTAGTAGAAGCCTTCAGTCATGTGCTGAATCTCGTAAGCTAATTTCTTCTTACCAGCCTCCTCAACTTCTGTAACAGTACCGCCGGCACGTGTGATGTACTCTTTTGCCTTCTCGACTACTGCTGTTCTCGCATCATCTTCGATCTTTGCACTAACAACGAGTGCTAATTCATATTTGTTCATGCGAATTTTACCTCCTTTTGGTCTCTGGCTCATAAATCTGATTATGAGCAAGGAATTTAATATACCACGATTTCAAATATTACCATGAAATCGCTTGGATTTCAAGGCTTTTTTAAATTTAGTTATTAAAAAAATTTATTCCACTATATATTGAGGCATATATCAGGCTATTGTTCTTTCTTTGTAAGACCCCGGTCGTTTTTTTCCACAAGCTTCCGCGGAACCATAACCATATGGCCGCATCCCATACATTTGAGCCTGAAATCGGCGCCTACTCTTAATATTTCCCATTCACTACTGCCGCATGGATGAGGTTTTTTTAGCTTTACGATATCACCTACTGCGTATTTATCCATAATATCTCCCTTTATAAACTATATCTGTATCTGTTCAAACACTGTACCAAGTCCCTGCTGTATCAAAAGATCAGCTCTTTTGTCCATTGGTGTTGCCGACTTGTTTATGAGCACAAGCTTGTCTCCATTATAGTAATCTATAAGTCCGGCTGCAGGATATACCGCAAGCGAAGTTCCACCTATTATGAGCACTTCCGCATGACTTATATAATATATTGCATCCTCCAGTGTTTTCTGGTTTAATCCTTCCTCATAGAGCACAACATCCGGTTTTACCGGGCCTCCGCATTTCGGGCATTTCGGAACACCTTCAGAATGAAGTATGTCCTCCGCACTTACGAACTGAAGGCATCTCTCACAATAGTTGCGCAAAACACTTCCATGAAGTTCCATAACGTTTTTGCTTCCCGCCTTCTGATGCAGTCCGTCAATATTTTGTGTTATGACTCCCTTTAATTTGCCAGCTTTTTCAAGTTCAGCCAGCTTTATATGTGTTATGTTAGGTTCAGCATCCAGACAGAGCATTTTATCTCTGTAAAATCTGTAGAATTCTTCCGGATTTTTGCGATAAAACGAATGACTTAATATGGTTTCCGGCGGAAAATCATATTTCTGGTTGTAAAGTCCGTCAACACTCCTGAAATCCGGTATACCACTCTCTGTAGAAACACCTGCGCCTCCGAAAAATACGATGTTATCTGATTCATTTATCCATTTCAAAAAAGTTTCCATATTTTCGCTATTTGTTTTCTCACTGCACATTTTATGTACCCCTTTCCAACATAACCCTTTATGTATACACAGCTTTTATAACTGCTGCACAAGCTTTTCCACATCTGCGTTCTCTCCCATGACCATAAGCACATCATCTTCCTTTATACAATGGTCTGGCGGAGGCAGTATCCTTGAACCACCATCTGCTTTTAATGTTATTATATTAATATTATAATTCTGCCTTACATTATTTTCGCAGATTGTTTTTCCTACCCATTCCTGCGGTGGATTTATCTCATAGATTGAGTAATTATCATCCAGCGCCACATAATCCAATACATGATTTGCGCTGTATTTTTTTGATGCACGCTCCGCTGTATCCCTGTCCGGATAAATCACGTCGTCTGCGCCATTTCTCAAAAGTAATTTTGCGTGAACATCACGATTTG
>SAMEA104315431__coassemble_1398_pt1 | contig 9941 bp, 9 predicted proteins | sample SAMEA104315431__metabat2_low_PE_025 | metagenome-assembled genome bin SAMEA104315431 (sample SAMEA104315431) | gut metagenome | biome: Monkey gut; feature: monkey-associated habitat; material: faeces | place: China | collected 2013
ATATTCCATTAGATGTACAGGCATCTATGGTGGATGAAACGAAATTGAAAGGATGGAATCAGCCTGAAACTTCAGAGAAGGAGAAAGCGGAAAGTCGGAATATTCTGGAGCAGCAGGTACTTACAACGATTGAACAGTTGAATCAGGCAAAACGTCCGGTTCTACTGGCTGGAAATGGAATACGTCTTTCCGAAGGACAAAGAGAATTTGAAGAGCTGATCAAAGTATTGCAGATACCAGTACTTACCACATGGAACGGAATTGATCTCATAGAAGAAACACATCCATTATTTTTCGGCAGACCGGGAGGAATGGGACAGAGATATGCAAACTTTGTGCAGCAGAACTCAGATTTCTTCTTGTCCATTGGTGCGCGGATGAATTTATTGCAGACGGGCTACAATTTTGATGGATTTGCAAGAGCAGCGTATAAAGTAATGGTGGATATTGATAAAAACGAATTACATAAGATCAATGTCAGACCACAGCTTGCAATTGAAGCGGATGCAAAAGAGTTTATGTTACTTTTATTAAAACATAAGGACAAAATTCAGAAGAAGGATTATTCTTCGTGGATGGACTATGCAAAAGATATGAAATCCAGATATCCGATTGTTACAGAAGAAGCAAAACAGCAGAAGCAGTTAGTGAATACATATGCTTTGCTGGATGCAATTACAGATCAGATGACTGAGGATGATATTTATGTATCTGGAAGCTCAGGAACCTGTATTGATGTATCCATGCAGACTTTTCGTGTGAAAAAAGGACAAAGGGTATTTTGTACCAAAGGTCTTGCATCTATGGGATTTGGTTTGCCTGCAACAATTGGGGCATGTCTGGCAGGGAATAGAAGAAGAACGGTTTGCGTCAACGGAGATGGTGGTTTTCAGATGAATATTCAGGAACTGGAAACGATACATCGTTTGAATCTGCCAATCAAGATCTTTGTGTTGAACAATCAGGGATATGCGCAGATTCATGCAACACAGAAAAATATTTTTCAGGGACATTATGTAGCCTGTGATGAAGAGTCGAATTTGACATTATCACCAATTTCAGCAGTGGCAGAGGCATATCGACTTAAAACGGTACAGATTTATTCAAATAGAGAGTTGCAGGAAAAGGTAAAAGAAGTATTGGAGTATGATGGACCAGTTATTTGTGAGGTAATGGTTCCGATAGACCTAAGTGCTTTCCCGAAACAGGTGTCTTATAAGAGGTCAGATGGTCAGATGGAATCGTTGCCGTTGGAGTATATGAATCCGCCTCTGGAGAAAGAAGAGTTTGAGCAGGATATGTTGATACCATTGTATGAGATGAAGTAAAGGCAGGAAATATATAAATGAGATGTGAGTTGGAAAAATTGCTTAATGGAGAAACTACATTGATATTGGATAAACCAATATGGATATGGGGGGCTGGAAATACGGCGCAGTTATATCAAGAAGGCTTTAACAGATTGAAGGATGAGGGATTTGAAATTGAAGGTTATATAGACAAAAATGCAGATTCAATAGAAAAATCATTTACTGAAAAGCCTATAATTGCACCTGAAAAATTGCATCAGGGACAAAATATATGTGTACTAATATGTACAATTAGACCAAATACAATAAAACAAATACAAAATATATGCAAAGAAAAAAATATAGAATGTTATCCGATTGATGAGGTAATTTTGAAGCTGCATAAAGAAGAGGTAATGAGATGCTATGATTTGTTGGATGATGAACAGTCAAAGAGAATATATACTGAATTAACAAGGGCTCGAATAACAGGTCAAGAAATTGGAGATGAAATTCAGAGTTATCCAGCATATTTTTCTCTTCAGAAATTTAAGAAAGAAAATCCTTATGAAGTTTTTGTAGATTGTGGTGCATATGATGGAGATTCTATTTGTGAGTATTTAAAACAAAAAAAAGCAAAATTTGGAAAAATAATTGCATTTGAACCTGATATAGAAAATTTTAAAAAGTTACAGAAAACAATAAAGAGTGAATGTGAAAAATGGAATATTTCACAGACAAAATTTGAAGTTTATCCATATGCAATTGGAGAAAAAAGCAGTATGGGTAAATTTGAGAGATACGAGAAAAACAACGGAGTTGGATCAAAAATTCTAGATATTTCTTCAAATAGCGGAGAAGAATGTAAAATAGTGGCATTAGATGAATTTTTAACAGAACCATATGGATTCTTAAAGGCTGATATAGAAAGTTTTGAGTATAAAATGCTGTTGGGTGCAAAAGAAAGTATAAGAAAAAATCATCCATTACTGGCAATTTGTATCTATCATAATGCAGTTGATTTTTATTCGATACCATTATTAATTAAAGAAATATTGCCAGAGTATAAGATAGCAATTCGTCATCACTTAGACGATATAAGCGAGACAGTAGTATATGCATGGGTAGATTAATATATGGAATATAAAGTGAATAAAGTTGCAATAACTGGAGGCAGCGGAGGTGTTGGCTTAGCATTGATAAAAAAACTGCTTTCAGAAAATATAGAAATTTTAGTGTTTCAAAGAAAAGAGTCATATCGAAAGAAATATTTACCCAAAAATTCTAAATTAAAAGTAGAGTATTATGCATTGGAGGATCTGAATAGTTATATACCGCTAAAGAATGATTATGACGTTTTTTTTCACCTGGGTTGGACGAATACACAAAAAAAATATAGAGATGACCTAGGTAAACAAGAAGAAAATATTTCTTATTCATGTGATGCTGTTAAATTAGCGGCTCGTTTAGGATGTCATACATTCATAGGTGTGGGAAGCCAGGCTGAATATGGAAGAGTACAAGTGCCTCTTCGTGGGGATCTACTTTGTCAGCCAGAAACAGCATATGGTATTATGAAATTAAGTGCTTGCTATGCAACAAGATTTTTATGTAAAAACCATAATATACGGCATATTTGGCTTAGAATTTTAAGCGGATATGGGATATATGATAATGTTAATTCTATGCTAATCTCAAACATTATTAAAAGTTTGAATAATGAAGAACTAGCATTCTCAAAAGGAGAGCAAATATGGGATTTTATACATATGGATGATATTGCAGATGCAATGTATGCAGTAGCAAAAAAAGGAAAGTCGGACGCAATATATCCTATTGGTAGTGGAATCGGGAAGCCATTGCGAGAATATATTAAGATTATGTGCGATTTGTTAGGAGAGGATTGGACAAAGAGTGTTGGTAAAATTCCATATGCATATAATCAGGTAATGTATTTAATGGCAGATATATCTGAATTGACAAGGGATACTGGATGGAAACCGCAGATTTCGTTTGAAGATGGTATTAAAGAGGTAATTGAATTTTATCGAACATGGAGAGAAAATTAATGAAGTTGTATAGAAATTGTCCGGTCTGTAACAAAAAAATGGGAAAATTAATAGAGCATATTTGCATGAATGTTCCAAGTGATTATCGGTTGCCAGTTTCATACAACATCGAAGTTTGTGAAAATTGTGGAATGGTATATGCAGATACTTCTGCTACGATGGAAGATTATGACTGGTATTATACGCATTGCAATTTTTATGGAGATGATAGTAAAGATGATAATAGTGAACGCTATGATTGGATGGAAGATTTGCTGAAGAAGTATCTTACAAAACAGTCTGTTATGTTGGAACTTGGGGCGGGAAATGGAAGATATTCTATTGCGTTAAAAAAGCATGGATATTCACAGATTATTGCAACAGATCCATCGGAAGAAAGTGTGCAGAGATTACTTGAAGCAGATGTAAAGGCATATATAACGAATATTTATTCTGAGGTTGAAGAGAAGGAACGAAATAAATATGATGCAGTATTTTTATTTGAAGTTGCAGAACATTTACTGATGCCAAGGCTTGGAATCGCAAATATTGCATTACGATTACGAAAAAATGGTTATTTTATGCTAAGTGTTCCAGATTACTCATTAATTGCGGAGGATACTTGCAGTATTCCCAATTACTTTAATTTGGAGCATATCAACTATTTTTCTGAGGATTCTTTAGATACCTTAATGGCGCAATTTCATATGAAGCGTGTGGATCAGAAACGAATAGGTGCAGATCTTATACAAGTGTATCAAAAAACTACAGAGGAGATTCAAGTTCAAAAAGATAAAAAGACTAAAGAAGCGGTACAGAAATATTTGAAACAACAAAAAGAGCATTCTGTTCAGATTAAGAAAAAAATCGATTTGTTATATACGCAGGGGCGAGAAATTGTAATTTGGGGAACAGGTTCTTATGTGATGAGTCTGTTGGCGACAACGGCTTTAAAAGAATGTAGGATTGTTGGTTTTGTAGACAATAACAGGATTAAGCAGAATCGCTCAATGTATGGATATAATGTTTATGCGCCGGAATATTTGCTGAATAAGCATTATACTGTAGTAATTTGCTCCATGCTTTATAGCGGGCAGATAAAAAAGCAGCTAGAGGATATGCATACGGAAAATGAGATTGTAATTTTATAGAAGGGCTATATCAGATGAAAAAAGTTCAATTATTAGATTGTACGCTCCGCGATGGTGCCTACATTGTAGATGCGAAATTCGGAGTGCCTGCAATCAAGGGCATAATTAAAAAATTACAGGATGCAGAAATTGACATAATTGAATGTGGCTGGTTAAAAAATACACCACACGAAGAAGGAACATCTTTTTATCATGTTCCGAAAGACTTGGAGAAATATGTTTTAAAACGAAGAGAAGATACGACATATGTTGCAATGATTGACTGGGACAGATATGATTTGCAATATTTACCGCAAAGAGATGGAAAATCGCTGGATGCAATTCGTGTTGTATTTCCACATGGAAAATACCGGGAAGGCATTGCGGTGGGAAAAGAGATCGCAAGGAAAGGATATCAGGTATTTTTTCAAGCCGCAAATACACTGGCATATTCGGATGAAGAGCTTGAGCAGCTTGCAGATGATATGAATCAGATCAATCCGGTTGCAGTTTCGATAGTTGATACATTTGGAGCCATGTACCAGGAAGATCTGGAACGAATTGTGCGTGTTTTGGATAAGAAGCTGAATACACAGATCCGCTTGGGATTTCATTCACATAATAATCAGCAGCTTTCCTTTGCGCTTTCGATGCATTTTGTAGAATTGTTAGAGCATACAGACAGAGACTGTATTGTGGATGCAAGCCTGTGCGGTATGGGACGAGGTGCGGGAAATGCAACAACAGAACTTGTAGCAAATTATTTGAATTTAAAGCAACATTGTAATTATGATATGAACCAGATTATGGATGCAATTGATATGTATATGCAGTATTTTCAGGAGAATTATACATGGGGATATTCGACACCGTATTTTATTGCTGGAATGTATTGCTGTCATGTAAATAATATTGCATATTTATTGAAAAACCATAGGACAAATGCATTGGACATGCGGAATATTATTGAATCTTTGTCGCCGGAAGAACGTCGCAAATATGACTACGATCTGTTGGAAGAAAAGTATTTGGAAAATCAGAATTGTATTGTAGAGGATGATGAGGTCATGGAACAGTTGGAACATGAGCTGACAGATAGAGAAATCGTTTTGATTGCTCCGGGTAAGACAAGTAGTACGGAGTGGAAGCAGATTACAGAATATATTCAAAGAAATAATGCGATTGTAATTGGAATTAATGCAATAAATCCCAATTACACATTTGATTATTTATACTTGATGAATACTGTGCGATATAATTATGCAAAAGAGGTATATCCAAAACAGTTTGGTGAGGTAAAGAAAATTCTGCTTTCTAATATAAAAACGGTTCCAGAAGAAAAAGAGATGATTGTCAATTTTAACCGCGTCATTAAGCGTGGATGGGAACATTTTGATAATGCGGTAATTAATGTACTTCGATTACTGGACAAACTGCATGTGCAGAAAGTGTCTTTGGCTGGTTTTGATGGTTTTAAGCATAAATATAACGAAAGTTATGCTGATGCGGCATTGCCGACATTGAATCCGGATAATAAATGGGATGAGTTAAATGAAGAAATAAATGATATGTTTCAGTATTTTAAGAAATCTTCAAATATGAAGATTACTTTTTTGACTGAAAGCATTTTTGATCATGGTGAATAATCTATGAACGTTACTCATAGAAGAAAAAGAGATGTAAAAAATAGGTGTAGGACTGTTATTATCCACAAAAATAATGTATGATTGGAATAAGAATTTTGAAATTTTAAAGGAGGTATGATCTATGACAGCATTAAGACAGAGTGCAATAATGGAATTGGAAAAAATACCGGAAGATAAATTATCATTTGTGATTCAGATTATGCAGGGGGTAAATGGATTGTATAATGATACCAATAAAGAAAGGAAAGAAGCATTTGCCAAATTGGAACGGTTACGTAAAAAGGGAAATGTAACAGATGATCAGGAAGAGCTTGCTTCTTATAGGGAGGCAAAATATGGCAGATAAAATATTGATAGATACCAATGTATTGCTTGATTACCTTCTGGAAAGAGAACCATTCTTCGATGATGCAAAGAAAGTAATTATGTTATGCATTGAAGGGAATACAAAAGGCTGTATTGCAGCACATTCAATATCTAATATGTTTTTCATATTGAGAAAAGATTATACCGTAAAGGAACGCAGAGAAATATTATCAAGTTTATGTACAATTTTTGATGTAGAGGGAATAGATAAAGTAAAGTTATTATCTGGTCTTGCAAACGAAGATTTTTCTGATTTTGAGGATTGTTTACAAATGGAATGTGCAAAGAGTTATGGAGCAGAATATATTGTAACAAGGAATGTGTCGGATTATTTGGGATCAGACATAAAGGCAATTTTACCAAGTGAATACTTAGGATATGCTATGTTTTAATATTTTGGGATATTATTGAACAAATTGGGAGGAGAGATGAATGAAAGTCATCATCTTAGCAGGCGGTCTTCCCAGCACGCTCATTGAAGAGGACGAGAAGATGCCAAAACCTATGGCAGAAATCGGTGGCAGACCGATGCTCTGGCACATTATGAAACAATATGCAAACTATGGATACAATGATTTTATCATTTGTACTGGATACAAAGGGGAAGTAATCAAGGATTACTTTATGAATTTTTATATTTATCAGTCAGATATCACGGTGGATTTGCAGACGAACGATATAGAAATCCACCGAAAACAGACAGAGGATTGGAAGGTTTCCATTGTGGATACAGGTTTGAAGTCATCCGTGATGGAACGTTTAATTATGGTACGAGATCTTGTCGGGGATGAATCTGTTCTGGTGGCATATGGAGATTGCTTATCGGATATTAATATTCAGAAATTAGTTGAAAGCCATCAAAAGCATCAGGCACTTGCTACGATGGCAATTTCACACCCGACTGGACGAAATGAGATACTTGCTCTTGATGAGCAGGGTGCATATATCGGGACTAAGCAAGGAAAAAAGCAGAAGCATTCATGGGTAAATGCATGCAGTATGGTTTTGGAAGCACGTGCTTTTGACTATCTGGAAGAAAATCAGAAGAATCAATTTGCATTATCGTTGTTGGACTGTCTGGCTGTCCACGAACCAGTCCAAACATATCGACACGAAGGCTTCTGGTCACCGGTTGAGACAATCCGTGACAAGACATGGATGGAGATTTTATGGGCAGAGAACAGGGCACCATGGAAGGTGTGGAATGACTAATATTTGTCATGTATGACGAAGCGAAGAATCATGGAGGATAAATATATGAAGTGGCTGGAATACTACAAAGGAAAAACAGTACTTGTGACCGGACATACAGGATTTAAGGGGAGTTGGCTGTGTATGATGTTGGAATTGGCAGGTGCTAATGTGGTCGGTTATGCCTTGCATCCCGGAAAGGAAGCAGTTCTATTCGACTGTTCTAATGTAGAGGCAGGTATGACTTCCATAGAGGGAGATATCCAGGATCTGGTACACATGCAGGAAGTTTTTCGTACTTATCAGCCACAAGTGGTATTTCATCTGGCGGCACAGCCGATTGTGAGGACAAGCTATGAACAGCCAGTGTATACGTATGAGACAAATGTAATGGGTACAGTGAATCTGTTGGAATGTGTGCGCATGACATCTGGAATAGAGTCTGTAGTCAATATTACTACTGATAAAGTATACGAAAATAAGGAATGGGAGTGGGGATATCGTGAGAATGATCCACTAGATGGCTTTGATCCGTATTCTAACAGTAAATCGTGTTCTGAATTGGTGACACATAGTTATAAAAAATCATTTTTGGACGAAATGGGAATTGCGGTTTCAACGGCAAGAGCAGGCAATGTAATTGGCGGAGGTGATTTTTCAAGAGATCGTATTATTCCAGATTGTGTCCGTGCGGCTTTGCATGGGGAGAAGATTGTGATTCGGAATCCGTATTCCATCCGTCCGTTTCAGCATGTGATGGAGCCGCTGGCGGCATATATGCAGATAGCTGCAGCACAGGCGACGGACAAGGGAAAAGCTGGTTATTACAATGTTGGACCACAGGAAGAAGATTGTGTGACAGTAGGCAAACTGGCAGATCTGTTTTGCAAAGCGTGGGGAGATGGTCTGGAGTGGGAAAATGGCTGCAAAGATGGACCGCATGAGGCGAAATTTTTAAAGCTGGATTGTTCGCATATCAAATCTGTATTGGGATGGAAACCTTACTGGGATATTGGCACAGCAATTGAAAAAACTGTGGAATGGACGCGTGCATTTGCTGCTCACGGAGATATACGAGCATGCATGGAATCTCAGATTAACACGTTTTTTAAGGGGCAGAAGTGATATGAAGGTAGTGATTTTAGCGGGGGGAAAAGGAACCCGTATCAGCGAGGAATCCAGACTGCGACCAAAGCCGATGGTTGAAATCGGAGGAAAACCGATTTTGTGGCACATTATGCGACAGTATGCTTCGTATGGATTTAATGAGTTTATTATATGTTGTGGTTACAAAGGGCATATGATAAAGGAATATTTTGTTAAGTATTATCAAAACAATAGTCAGTTGGAAATCCGCTTGCAGGATCAGCAGGTGCAGGTAATAAAAAAGAACAGTGAACCATGGAAAGTGACGATGGTAGATACAGGGCTGGAAACGCTTACAGCAGGTCGGATTTTAAAAGTACGGGAGTATATAGGAGAGGAACCATTTCTTTTGACTTATGGAGATGGGGTATCGGATGTGAATATCCATGATTTGATTGAGTTTCATAAAAAGCATAAAAAGATAGTAACAATTTCTACAACACAGCCGGAAGGACGTTTCGGGGCATTACAGTTAGATGTCACAGGAAATCATGTCCTTGGATTTAAGGAAAAGGCGAGAGCCGATCAGGCATGGGTAAATATTGGGTTTATGGTAATGGAACCGAGTGTTTATGAATATTTAGGGGATGGAGGAACAATGTTAGAAACAGTACCTTTTGAACATCTTGCAGCAGATGGACAGATGGCGGCGTATAAGCATAGGGGCTTTTGGTCTCCGATGGATAACATTCATGATCGGGAATATTTACAGAAACTATGGGACAGCGGAAAAGCTCCTTGGCGGGTATAAATGCTGGAAGGAAAGGAAAAGTTATGTTTGAACACAAGACAGAGGAAGAAGCACGGAAGGAGATTCTTTCCGCAGTAGAAGAATATTATCAGACGTTTCATGCAAAGAAGAAAGAGTTTCGAGAGGGAGATCGCATTTCATACGCTTCTCGTGTATATAATCAGGAGGAAATGTGTAATCTTGTAGACAGTGCATTGGAGTTCTGGTTGACATCTGGCAGATATACGCAGCAGTTTGAAACGGAGCTGGCAGAGTATATAGGGGTGCGTTTTTGTTCACTTGTTAATTCTGGTTCTTCAGCAAATCTGTTGGCATTTATGGCACTGACTTCCCCACTTCTGGGGGAGCGGCGTGTGAACCGCGGAGATGAAATT
>SAMEA104315431__coassemble_1443_pt1 | contig 9649 bp, 8 predicted proteins | sample SAMEA104315431__metabat2_low_PE_025 | metagenome-assembled genome bin SAMEA104315431 (sample SAMEA104315431) | gut metagenome | biome: Monkey gut; feature: monkey-associated habitat; material: faeces | place: China | collected 2013
AGGTTGAAGTTGGAAATGAATATGTAGCAATTTACAATAAAAGTTTTGGTAATACAGTTCCATATGGTCTTACTGCTTTTTACTATGACAGTACAAAAGTAAGACATATGCTATTTAATAAAATGGTTGATTATGAAGCTCCATTTAAGATTGTTAAAAACTCTGATGGTGTGTGGATTCCATTCGAATTTAGTCTTTTATTGTTAAATAGTTCTGATGTTGTGCTGGATAATCAGGTACACATTGAAATGCCACAAAAGAATATCATAGATATTTATATGGATATATTAAAAAATAACGATAGATATTTATTTGATTGGAAAAGTGATGCCTGGGCTTCTGATGGTTCAATATTTGCCATGGGGACAGGGGCGTATTTTGTTCAGGTATTTAGTGGTATTCTGGATAAAGATGGAGCATCATGGTCACAATTAATAGATAGTTTTTATCTTAAAATGGATAGCTATGACCGAAAATATGCAGAAAGCTTTGCCAGAATGTTTTGTACATACTCAGATGAAGAATTAACTCTTAATGTAGAAGCAATGAAAGAAAAAATGAAACCTTTTAATGGGGATAACTGGGTTGCGAAATCAATAAAAACAGTTGACGATATTTTAGATGATAATATTGGAGATTTATCTGAAAAAACAGCTGCATTAAAGAAAAAAATTGTTGTGGAAAATGGCACATCTGTTGCGAAATTTAACAAATCATATCAGGAACTTGACAAAATGTGTAATACATCAGATTTTTTCTCTGATGTGACAGATCCGTTTTTAATGGCTTCAGCAAAATTTAAGGATGCAACCAGTTTTTTAGATGTGTTTTATAAGATATCTGAAGTTGTTGGATATGCCAGTGAGTTTAAAAATCAGGATGAATTTGCAGTAAAATCATTAGATACATTTATAAAAAATTCCGATTCAAGTTGTGTTATGTCTCAGGCTATGAAAGATAGCATGGGAGATTACAAAAAGACATTGGAAACTGATATTGTAGCATATTCTGCATATAATTATCTGATGAATAATATGACAGAATTATTTACAGATACTATAGACATATCAACTACAATACTGGATATGGATTCTAAGCTATACTTGTTAGCGTGGGATATAGCTAAAGGAGCGATTCCGCTTGTCAAAAATAGTCTAAGCAATACTGATTGTTTTTTACAGAGTATGTATGCCGGAATTATACAGTCTGACACCTTCAGCACATATATAAACAAACGAAATGTTGTGTTTGGAGAAGTTAAGAATATAACACCAGAAAATCTGTATGAACTCTCCCAGTATTGTTATGCATATCTTAAAAGCTGTTATATAACAAGAGATGCAGCAGTAGGTTCATTAACTGAAAAAACAAAGAAAAATAATTCTACATATGAAACCACACAGAAGATGGTAAATCAGGAAATTGCAGAGTATTTGATTAAGCTAAAAAATGCGGATAAAACAAATAAGTATGGCTGCTATGGATTTCTGCCGGAAAACAATGAACAGTATCTAGGGGAGTATGATGATAGTTCAATTATAGCTACTGTACAAAATAAAAGCGATTTGGATGACTTAGTGGGAATATGGGTATTGGATAGCGAAACAACCAATAAGAATAATGATCGTTCTCTTAGTTATATGTATGGAAGTGGATTAACGCATTATGGTGCTGATTTAGAAATTGATGAAAATGGCAATTTTTCGTTCTATATTGGAATAGGACTTGGTGGTGAGGGGGTATGCAGTATTGAAAATGATCATTTAAACTACAATATTAATACATATGAGGAAAATCAGAATATTAAAGATTCAATACTTATAGGTAAAGATAAAAAATATTTAATAATGAAAGATATAAATGATAATTCATATGAACTTTATTGGATAAGAAAAGGAGATTCAAGTGCTTATAGTGAGGTTGAAGATGAAACTGGGGGAAAAGAAGAAATAGAACTTTCTGGATATATAGGAAAGAATATATCTGGAATAAATCAAAACATAAAATTTACAATTGAGAATGAAGTGGATGTAGGAAAATTCAAACAAAATGATAATGTCATATTTGCTTGTTATAAGGATGATAATATTAGAGAGATTGATATAACTGGTGATGGTGGTTATATGTTATATGGGATTAAATATAATATGGATGGGGATAGCGTCAGATCTAAATTAAGTGAAAGTGATATTTGGATAATACAAAAAGATGAAGGGGAAAATATATTTTGTAATGGAAAAGAAAGCAATTATTACTTGGATATTTATTTTGAAAATGATATGGTAAAAACAATATCAGTGCATTCAGCAGATAGTTATTGTGGAAATAATCATGCAGAATAAAAATATATTGCATTAGGAAAGAGATGTGCTAATATGAGTAACACTATGAAATATAATGGATATGTAGGAAGTGTTGAATTTTCAGAAGAGGAAGCTGGTTTCTTCGGAAAAATAATGAATATATGTTCATTGATATCGTATGAGGGTAAAAATGTAATGGAACTTGAGGAACGATTTCGTGAAGCTGTAGATGAGTATTCATCAATATGTGAGCAACAATGAAACTCTTTAGTAAAAGTGCAGAAATTATATATTTAAATGTAAAATAAGAAAAATTAAAGATGACAAAACAATTGCCAGATGTTACAATCATTTCAAAGCATTATATTTCTATTTATATGACACCACATTACAAATTTACATAGGTGCATATCACTTTGAAGAGGACAGACCACTTCGCATTCATTCTACAAAGACATGGAAAATTTTCAATGCTTTATGTTACCAATTAATAGCAGGAAAATGGATATGTCAGATGCAAATGAAGCTGTAGGATTAAGTGCATTTATGGGGAAGAAGCCTTTAGATAATGATATAGCTGCCTTTGTGATTGATATAATCCGATTATCTGCTCATATAACTGAATAGGAGGAGAGGAATTGGGGACAAAAGACTCAAAAGCTAAAGAGTATTTTGCAGACAATGAGCGGTTTGCAGATCTTTGTAACTATGTATTGTATGGTGGCAGATGTGTTATCAAAGCTGAAAATCTTGAGGAGAGAGATACTACGGAGGTACTGACAGCATTAGGACTCAGTCCTAATATGATATCAGTGCAAAAGTGGAGAGATATTTTTAAAAATATCCATGTTAAATATACAGGGAAGACATATATATTTCTTGTTGGGATGGAAAGTCAATCAGACATTCATTATGCTATGCCTGTCAAAAACATGATTTATGATGCACTTGCGTATGGCAAGCAGGTAAGAGAAATAGCGAAGAAACATCGTCGTGAGCATGATACCGCAACATCGGATGAATTTCTTTCCGGATTTACTGCAAATGACAGATTAATACCGGTAATTACTATTACTGTATATCTGGGAGTAAAAGAATGGAATGGACCAAGAAAATTGACTGATATGCTGGAAGAAATTGATGAGGAACTATTACCATTTATCTCAGATTACAAGATTAATTTGCTGGAACCCAAAAGCATAACAGATTTTACAAAATTCAGGACACAGCTTAAACAGCTATTTGAGGTATTGCAGAATGCTTCGGACAAGAATAGATTACAGGCTGTTTTGCAGGAAGATGAACAATTTAAGAATATGGACAGAGAAACTGTAGAGGCAATAAATTTATTTGCAGGTATGAACATACAAACCAACAGCAAGGAAGAGGTGATTGATATGTGTAAAGCATGGGAAGAACAGAAAGAAGAGGGAAGAAAAACCGAAGTTTTTGATTCCGTGCAGTGTGGAGACTATGGTATCGCAAGAGGTGCACAGAAATTAAATCTGTCTATTGATGAATTTAAGAAACAGATGATAGCAGCGGGATTTTCAATACCGCAATGAAAGTCGGTCCGGCAATTATGCCGGATCATTTTGTTACATTGAATATTGATGATATCAATAATTGATCGGGAATATAAATTTTGATCATAATCCGATATATAGTCGCATATTATATATTTACCACAACTTTTAAGAAAAATTCAGCATATTTTACTGTTGTAGGTACTTTTGGTTTATGTTAGAATAATTTCGTCTGGTAAAAACGGAGGAATCGGATTTCGAAAAGTTAAGAACTTTAGCGCCATGCACCGGCAGGTACGGAAAATATGCCGGTTAACGAGGTTTCAGGTTATCGAATTTTCGGCGGATGCCTGGACGCATATATGGATGCGTATCTTCTTGTACAATGTTATGTGAATTTTAGTATTGTACTGGCCAAATATGATGGAGACATCAAAACAAAGCGGAAGAACCATATAGAGTCATGCAGTTGTTCAGAAAAGAACAGTTACGGAATTTGTACATTTAAAATTATATATTGAAAAGGAGATCTAACACTATGTGTGGAATTATAGGATTTACAGGTCGTTTAGAGGCACAGAAGATTTTAACGGAAGGACTCGCAGCGTTAGAGTATCGTGGATACGATAGTGCAGGTATCGCATATTTTAAGGATACAGGCAAGATTTCTATCCGCAAGACCGTTGGAAAGGTAAAGGATCTTCTCGCTATCTGCGATGATGACAACAATTCAACTTGCGGGATCGGACATACAAGATGGGCTACACACGGCGGAGTTACAAACGCAAACGCTCATCCTCACAAGGTTGGAAATGTTGCACTCATCCACAATGGTATCATCGAGAACTATCATGAAATCGTAAACAAATTTGATCTGGCAGATTCTCTTGTATCAGAGACAGATACAGAGGTTGCAGCTGCACTTATAAATAAGCTCTATGACGGAGATCCGAAAGCGACTCTTAAAAAGGCTGTAAAGGAGATCACAGGTTCATTTGCATTTTGTGTAATGTTCAAGGATCAGCCGGGAAAGATATTTGCTATCAGAAACGTAAGCCCGATGGTTGCTACATACTGCGATGACGGTGCATTTATAGCATCTGACCTTACAGCTTTCATCAAATACTCAAAGCGTTATTTCATCGTTCCTGAGTACACAATCATGACAATGACTGCCGATGGAATCACAATCGAGGATCTTGACGGAAAAACAGTAGAGCCTGAGTATCTTGAGGTAAACTGGGATGTTACAGCAGCTCAGAAGGATGGATATCCACATTTTATGATCAAGGAGATCCATGAGCAGCCGGCAGCTATCACAAAGACTATCACTCCAAGGATCAAAGATTCACTGCCTGATTTTTCAGATGATGGAATACCTGACTCATTTTTCGAGGATGTAAATGACATCACAGTCGTAGCCTGTGGTACAGCAATGTATGCAGGAATGGTCGGAAAGACAATGATCCAGAATCGTTTTCACATCCCTGTAACTGTTGCTATAGCATCAGAGTTTCGATATGAGGAGCCTGTTATCACAGACAAATCAATGGTCATCTTTGTATCACAGTCAGGAGAGACAATTGATACTTTAGAGGCACTCCGTCTTGCAAATAAATACACAAAGAAGACTCTATCTATCGTAAACGTAAAGGGCTCATCAATCGCAAGAGAGAGCAACTATGTGCTTTATACACACGCAGGTCCTGAGATCGCTGTTGCAAGTACAAAAGCTTACACAGTACAGGCTGCAAGTTTCTATCTCTTAGGCTGCAAGCTCGGACTTGTATCAGGCAAAATGACAGAGGCGCAGGCAAGAGAATTTGTAGAGAATCTTCAGGAGGTTCCAAACCTCATCGAGTCAGTTATCACACAGGCACCTGACATCGAACAGCTCACAAAGAGAATGGTTAATGCAACAAATGCATTCTTTATCGGACGTGGACTTGACTATACACTTTGTATGGAAGGTGCACTCAAGCTCAAGGAAATTTCATATATTCACGCTGAGGCTTATGCAGCAGGCGAGCTTAAGCACGGAACAATCGCACTTATCAGCGAGGGAGTTCCTGTTATCGCAGTTGCTACACAGAGCCATGTATACAGCAAGGTTATCTCAAATATCCGTGAGGTAAAGGCAAGAGGAGCTTATGTTATCCTTCTTAGCAAGGATAAGGATATCACAGACAAATCTATCTGTGATGTTCACATCAGCCTTCCTGAGACATCAGATGAGTTCGCAATATTCGAGTCAGTTGTAATATTCCAGCTTATCGCTTACTACACATCAACAGGAAAAGGATTAAATCCTGACCAGCCGCGTAACCTTGCAAAATCAGTTACAGTAGAATAAAATCTTTCCCCGGCAAATGCCGGGGATTTTTTTGTGGAAATTTTTGTTAAAAAAATAACAAAAACTGCTTTACACACCCATAGTGCGGTGGTATTATAAATGAACGCAGGTTACTCAGATGAGAACTCAGCAATTATACAATTTTGCATGTGCGGGCTTATGCTGAGATAAGACAGCAGGCTTATAGGAGGAGACCATAAAAGGCTCTGACCAAAAAGGAGGAAAAGCAATGCGCAATTCAAAAACAAACGAACTTGTTCTTACAGGTTTATTCACTGCCATTATCGTTATTATGGCATTCACACCACTCGGGTATATCCCACTCGTAGTCATAAATGCTACGATCATTCACATTCCGGTAATCCTAGGATCACTTTTCTGCGGACCAAAGAAGGGTGCTTTTCTTGGATTTGTCTTTGGATTTACCAGCTGTTTAAAATCTACAATAGCAGGAACATCTTTATCATCTTTTGTATTCTCACCGGTGCTTGCAGCATCGTTTGCTGGTACATCAGGTATATTCAAAAGTATTTTTATAGCATTTGTTCCGAGAATCCTGGTAGGTGTTGTACCATACTTTGTATACATAGGAATCAAAAAGGTTCTTTTATCAGAGAAAAAGAATCTTTGGGGAACAATACTCAATGTAGTAATGTCAGTATTCCTTGCTTTTGGAGTATATGCTTTCTTAAATAAGATGGCAGGCTCATTGACGTCTGCAGCATGTATGGGCATCGGGATTGCAGTAGGTATCGTTGTATTTGCAGTTGTTGAAGCTGTATTTGTAAGGAAAAATGCACAGGTTATCCCATTCGTATATGCAGGTGTGGCAGGAGCCATGACCAATACAATCCTTGTAATGGGTTCGATTTTTGTACTTTACAAGGATGCATACGCAAAAGCAATCGGTACAGCAGGGGATGCAGTGCTTGGTATTATTGGAGGCGTTATCAGCTTCAACGGTGTAATTGAGGCGATTGTTGCAGCTATAATCGTATATCTGGTAGGTCTTGTACTCAATACGATCAAGCCTATCGCAGTTAAATAATTAAATATAAAGTTTATACAAAAAATGTTATTGTAAAATTGTATGCAGGGCGGGCTTCCTTGAAGTCCGCCTTTAAAATAAAGTACGTATAATGATGAAATAATCAGGGATAAAGGAGATCATTATGAATGAAATAGATATAATGGATATAGGAGGCTTTAAAGCAGGACATGCCCAGGATGAGAAAGGAATAACCGGATGCACAGTATTACTTTTTGACAAACAGGCTCCGGCAGGTGTTGATATAAGAGGAGGAGGACCGGCTTCACGCGAGACACCTCTTCTTAATCCGGTTGCAGATGCAAAGGGCATACATGGTCTTGTACTTTCTGGCGGATCAGCATTTGGGCTGGATGCGGCAGGCGGAGTCATGAAGTATCTTGAGGAAAGAAATATAGGCTTTGATGTCGGAGTTACAAAGGTTCCGCTTGTGGTACAGTCATGCATTTTTGATCTTGTGATCGGGGACAAAGATGCCAGACCTGATGGTAAAATGGGTTATGAGGCATGTGAGAATGCAACATATGACAATTTTAAGCAGGGCAATTACGGCGCCGGAATGGGAGCAACAGTTGGCAAATACATGGGCAGGGAATGCAGCATGAAAAGCGGCATAGGCTCGTATGCTGTGCAGATCGGAGAATTAAAGGTCGGGGCAGTGGTTGCTGTAAATGCACTTGGCGATATCTATGATATAGATACCGACAGGAAGATAGCAGGGGCATTGGATACAGATGGAAAACTGTTTGATGATGAAACTGCATATTTTAAAGCGGCAGCCAGTATCCAGAATATGTTTACAGGAAATACCACAATTGGTACAATAATTACAAATGCCGGGCTTGAAAAAACTGCGCTTAATAAAGTAGCTTCAATGGCACATAATGGATATGGAAGAGCCATAAGGCCTGTTCATACTATGGCAGACGGCGATTCAATCTATGCAGTATCAGTGGGGGATGTGGCAGCAGATATAAATCTCGTAGGTCCGTTAAGTGCGTATGTAATGGCAAAGGCTATAGCAAGCGCTGCAAGAAGTGCAAGATCAATAAACGGATATAAGGCGGTTTGTGATCTGTAGTCCGGATGCAGGAAAAATGAGCAAACACAAAGGTGGAGATTAAATTATGTTAAAAGGAAAAACAGTAGTTCTTGGAGTAACAGGAAGCATAGCAGCGTATAAGATTGCAAATCTTGCAAGTATGCTTGTTAAACAGCATGCCGATGTCAATGTCATAATGACGCATAATGCAGCAAATTTTATCAATCCTATAACATTTGAAACGCTTACAGGAAATAAATGTCTGGTTGATACATTTGACAGAAATTTCCAGTTTAACGTAGAGCACGTGGCGCTGGCAAAGCGGGCTGATATATTTATGGTGGCACCGGCATCAGCAAATGTGATCGGGAAAATGGCAAATGGAATAGCTGATGATATGCTTACCACAACGATACTTGCGGCAAAATGTCCTAAGCTTGTATCTCCGGCGATGAATACGAACATGTACGAGAATCAGATTGTGCAGGACAATTTGAAAAAACTTGAAAATTATGGCTTTGAAATAATAGATCCGGCGAGTGGATATCTTGCCTGTGGTGATACGGGAGCAGGAAAAATGCCGGAGCCGGAGACACTTTTTGCATATATAATGAGAACTATTGCATGCAAAAAAGATATGCAGGGAAAACACGTACTTGTTACAGCGGGAGCGACAATGGAAAAGATTGATCCTGTACGTTTTATCACAAACCATTCTACAGGAAAGATGGGAAAGGCATTAGCAGAAAACTGTATGCTGCGTGGAGCTAAGGTGACACTTGTTAACGCATCTGTATCAGTTGAACCGCCTATGTTTGTAGATGTCGTAAAAGTAAGTTCTGCTGCCGAGATGTCAGAAGCAGTAAAATCAAAAGCAGATGAACAGGATATAATAATCATGACGGCTGCGGTAGCGGATTTCAGACCATCGCATCCGGCTGATGAAAAAATAAAGAAAAAGGATCAGGGAACGGACAGCATAATAGAGCTTGAGAGGACAGAGGATATTCTGGCATATCTTGGAGCACACAAAAAAGAAGGGCAGAAGATATGTGGATTTTCAATGGAAACGGAAAATATGCTTGATAACTCAAAGGCTAAGCTTGCAAAGAAAAATGCGGACATGATAGTGGCCAATAATCTAAAGGTTGCCGGAGCAGGATTTGGCACAGATACAAACGTTGTGACGCTCATCACCAAAAACGGCTGCCGGCAGCTTGAAAAAATGGATAAATCAGAAGTAGCAGAAAAAATCATGGATGAACTTATTTAAACATATTGGTCAAACACTGGATCAGTATCAGAATCAGGAAGTTTACCCGTTATTTCCATGTACATACATGTGATCGTCTGTTGATAATATGGTTCGATCCAGAG
>SAMEA104315431__coassemble_1456_pt1 | contig 9577 bp, 7 predicted proteins | sample SAMEA104315431__metabat2_low_PE_025 | metagenome-assembled genome bin SAMEA104315431 (sample SAMEA104315431) | gut metagenome | biome: Monkey gut; feature: monkey-associated habitat; material: faeces | place: China | collected 2013
GGATTCCCGACTACGATTGCGCCGATCATTCAGTATGGTGCGGTTCCGGTATTTCTGGATCTGACAATTCCACAGTACAATCTGGATGTAAGTCAGTTGGAAAGGGCTTTGAGTGAAAAGACGAAAGCTGTTATGATTGCACATACACTTGGAAATCCGTTTGATTTAAAAAACATCCGTTCATTTTGTGACGAACATGGACTATGGTTGATTGAGGATAATTGTGATGCTCTGGGCAGTGAGTATTGTATGGATGGTGAGTGGAAGAAAACGGGAAGTATTGGAGATATAGGAACATCGAGTTTTTATCCACCACATCATATGACGATGGGTGAAGGTGGCGCGGTTTATACGGACAATCCATTGCTTCACAAAATCATCCGTTCACTGCGTGACTGGGGACGGGACTGCATGTGTTCCTCTGGACAGGATAATATGTGTGGTCATCGTTTTGATAAGCAATATGGAGAATTGCCTTTAGGATATGATCATAAATATGTGTATTCACACTTTGGGTATAATTTAAAGGCTACAGATTTGCAGGCAGCTATTGGCTGTGCGCAGATAAAGAAATTACCTCAATTTGTAAAACGTAGGCGAGAAAATTTTGAGTATTTAAAAGAGAAACTTTCTGTACTACAGGATAAATTAATTCTGCCAGAGGCAAGTCCGAATTCTAATCCATCGTGGTTTGGCTTTCTTATTACCTGCCGTGAGGGGGTGGATAAAAACCATGTGGTGCAGCATCTGGAATCACATGGAGTACAGACGAGGATGCTATTTTCTGGAAATTTAATCAAGCAGCCTTGTTTTGATGAAATGCGAAAAAACCATGATGGATATCGTGTAATCGGAGATTTGCAAGCGACTGATTATATTATGGAAAATAGTTTTTGGATTGGAGTGTATCCTGGCATGACTAAAGATATGTTAAATTACATGGTTGATATGATAAAAAATTCTATTAAATAGTGCCATGGATAATTATGTAGGGGACAATTATGTTAAAAGTATATGTACAATGGAATACTATTTTCTTGATTATAGGTATAGAATCTTTAATATGCAATTTGCTCCCCGGTTAAAGTTATTAGTAGATATGCTTCTTGCCCCAGAGAATAATGATGTGTATATGATAAAAATAAAATGGCTTAGAAGTTGGTTGAATGATCAAGGAATAGAAATTTAATAGTATTCATAGTGCTTTAAACATCTCCTCAACTCTATTATGAAACGTATGATGGGCAGCAATTTTCTTTACCGCATTATGGGTGATTTCAATACGCTCATTTTCGTGGTTGAGAAAGTATGCTGTCTTTTCCATTGCATCCTCAGCTGATTCATAGTATATAAAATCTTCGCCCGGAACAAAATAATCGCATAATTCCTCCTGGTAATTAGACAATAGAAAGCCACCGCACCCGAGAATATCCCATGCGCGAAGAGGAATACCGGTCTGGATGGTTTTTAGTGTTATGTTAAGATTAATCCGGCTATTCTGGAATATGGCAGGCATACCATTATAATAATCGACTTTTCCTCCATAAATGACATTGGGAAGATAACTTTCGCAATTTTCATGTGTATATACTGTGACATTAAAGTGCTCAGAAAGTTTCTCTAAAATATTTTGCCTGGCGATAGCGGTTGATTGTCTTCCGAGAAAATAGTGTGAATAGACATAGGCAGGTGTCTCTACGCCATCTGGATTGGTTGGCACAGGGCAGACTTTTTCGATTGCAGCAATAAGCTCAGGCGTAAGAGAATCCTGGAGGAAAAAGTATCCATCAATATTTGCCTGTGCTTTTACAAGCGCATAGAGATAGCCTCTGCTGTATTCATCGACATTTGCAATTTTGTCATATAAACGTTGTTTAGGCTCAGTGTACAGTGAACCTACAAATGAAACATCGTGGATAGGAGTATTTGGATATATATTGGCGCATAATCGATCGGGATTGGCGCATAATGGCAAATAAAAGATCGTGGATATGCCAGAATTATGGAAATACTCGTATGACTTGCGATCAAAAAGAAAGATTCTATTACATGGATTTATTACTGTATAAGAATATAGTGATACTAATGGATTATCGTATACCCATGAAATATATAAAACATTAAGCTTATTACAGTATTTAGATACTATAGGAAAATAATTAAATGTAAACACAGCGTCATAAGATGCCTTATCTATGTATGAGTTAAAGAGGCTTTCAAATTCTGCGCTGTATCTATCTGTCATTTCATGGCAGGTTATTGTCGTAACAATATGTCCTGCAGCTTCTAAAGCTTCTGTCATGTCGGGAACACAGTAGCTTTTCCATTCTAAAAATAAAATTTTCATATCAAATCTCCTGTTAAGCTTGAATTTAAATTAATTATATCCGAAAATATAAATATGAGCAAGAAACACTCTAAAACTATTGTGTGAGGACGAGAATGGATACAGAATTATTCTATATAAACCAGCAAAGTATATCACTTTCGCTTATGATTTCGGATAACTTGAGAAAGCAGAATTTTTTTAATGGGACAAGAGGATTAACTTGTCTTCTAAAAAATTTAAACTATATTGCTGAATATGTTTTCTCTAACGAAGACTATAATGAACTGTCAGAGGAAATGCAGCTCATTTTACCAGCATTACTTGAAGCACAGAATAATCAGGATTATATTTTGCAGGCTGATATTTTGGAGGGGGATCTGGTGCCGCTTCTGCAGAAAATACAGATTAAATTTCAAGAGTCTGATGTTTTACGCATACCAGATTTTGAAGATATAAATATAGGTGTATTAAAGGAATACATGCCGGAATTTTTTGAAAAGTTCGGTGAGGCATGTAAGCATGATGATAAAAATGATACAAGGCAGTTTGAAATAAGAATGGCCATAAATGGTCAGCCGACGTTGATGGTAAAGATGCCTGAAATATTCTTTTATATGCATAGCTCTGTAAATCCGGCAAGAGAAGCACAATTGCTTGTTGATAGTTTAAAAAAGAGTCATAGATATGTTGCATTTGGGCTAGGACTTGGGTATCAGGTTTGTGAACTTCTGAATAGATATCCAGAAGCTGATGTGGTGGTTTACGAAAATAGTTGTCAAATATTACAATATGCTTTTGAGTATACGGATTGGACGAGTTATATCAGAGATGGCAGATTAAAAATCGTATATGATTCAGATATAAAAAGGCTTGTTGGAAAGTTTGGTGATGAATGTCGCAGGGATGATTGTGAATTATTGATGCATTATCCAACAATCCGTGCTATTGACGATGGGCAGGTCAGACAGCTATTGGAAGATTTTTTTGTAACTACCAGTAGTATGAGAGAACAGAGTGGGCAGCTGGATTCAAACTTTAAGATAATATCAGAGCATAATTTACCTGAGTGCGGGGCACTAAAAAAGCTTTTTGAAGGAAGGAATGTTGTAATTGTGGGGGCAGGTCCATCCGCTGATGATGCATTTGATTATTTTAAGAGGTATCGCAATAAGTTAATGATTTTTGCAACAGGACATATTGTGAGATCACTTATTAAAGGGGGAATAATTCCTGATGTGATTATATTGACGGATCCTCAACCTCATATGTATAAGCAGATAGAAGGACTGGATTTAGGAAGCGTTCCATTGATTCTTTTGTCTACAGGTTCTGCTTCTATTCTTAAAAATTACAATGGCCCGATTTATGTTGCATATCAGAATGGCTATGAGCCAGCTGAAAAAATGGCAAAATCGTTGGGAGCAACACTATTTGAAACCGGAGGGTCTGTTACAACGACAGCATTAGATATAGCTATTCGCTTTGGAGCAGGAAAAGTCATTTTTGCAGGGGTTGATCTGGCATATACTGGAGGAAATTCTCATGCACAAGGACAGGGGCGCAAGATTGAGAGCACAGACGGACTTAGGAAAGTAAAGTCGTGCAAAGGCGGTATAGTTTATACCAGTAAGAATTTGGATATATATCGTAAATGGATTGAACGAAGAATTTTAAATGAACAGAATCTGGTGGTATATAATACAGGTGCTGGGGCTGATATAAAGGGAACAGTGTGGAAAAGCTGGGACGATATGGTGCAAATGCAGTAAATTTTAATGGCAGATATATACAGAGTTTATAGAGAAAAATATAACAGATACATGGAGGAACTATTTATGATACCATACGGAAGACAGACAATAGATGAAGACGACATAAATGCAGTAATAGATGTATTAAAATCAGATTATTTGACGACAGGTCCTAAAATCGCAGAATTTGAGCAGGCTGTTGCCTCTTATACAGGAGCAAAATATGCCGTCGCCATTTCAAATGGAACATCTGCGCTTCATGCAGCATGTTTTGCCGCTGGAATAGGGCAGGGCGATGAGGTTATAACTACACCGCTTACATTTGCGGCTTCTGCAAACTGCGTGTTATATTGTGGTGGAACACCTGTTTTTGCGGATGTGGATCCTTATACTTATAATATAGATCCTAAGGATATCCGTAAGAAGATCACAGACAAAACAAAGGCAATCATTGCTGTTCATCTTGCGGGGCAGCCGTGCGATATGGATGAGATACATAGCATCGCACAGGAGCACAATCTGATTGTTATTGAGGATGGTGCACATGCACTTGGATCGGTTTATAAAGGGAAAAAAGTTGGTTGTCTTTCAGATATGACTACATTTAGTTTTCATCCGGTGAAACCTATAACAACAGGTGAGGGTGGTATGATTATGACGGATAATGAAGAACTCTATAAGAGATTAGTTCTTTTCCGCAGCCATGGTATCACAAGAGATAATTCCATGATGACAAGAAATGAAGGACCATGGTTTTATCAGCAGCTTGACCTTGGCTATAATTATAGAATTACAGATATTCAATGTGCACTAGGATGCAGCCAGATGAGAAAGCTGGATAAATTTTTGAAACGCCGCAGAGAATTGGTTGAGCGTTACAATAACGCTTTTATTGAATGTGACAACATAGTTACACCATATCAGCTGCCGGATACGCAAAGTGGCTGGCATTTGTACATCGTGCAGGTAAAAAAACATGATAGGAAGCAGGTTTTTGAAACTCTTAGGGATAAGGGAATAGGAGTGAATGTTCATTACATTCCGGTTTATATGCATCCATACTATCAAGAACACGGCTATAAAGATGTTCACTGTGTAAATGCTGAAGAAATTTATTCACACATTATAAGTCTGCCATTGTATCCGGGACTTACTGATGAGCAGCAGGATTACGTGATTGACACGTTAAAACAATTGTGTGAGGAATAATCTAGTGAAAAAAATTTTATTTTATCAATGGTATTCATTCATGAACCCCGGCATAGAGAAGGCATTCAAACAGCTTGAAATACAATATGATATTTTATATTATCAGCAGACTGACTGGGAAGAGGATGCAATTTTTGAAGAGAAGATAGAAAAACAAATTCAGGATAATGTATATGATGCAGTTTTTTCTGTCAATTTTGCACCGGTAATTTCTAAAGTGTGTCAGCACAGGGGAATAAGATATATTTCGTGGGTGTATGATTCTCCTATGCACATAAGGAATATTGAAGTAATGAAAAATTCCTGTAATGAAATTTATATGTTTGACTGGGGACAGGTGCAGGAGTACAAAAAGCTTGGTGTTAATATGGAGCATCTGCCGCTTGCGGTGGATTCGGAAATATTTAATCTTTCCATGAATGATGAAATCATTAAGAAATACTCTGCGCAGATATCTCTGGTTGGAAAGATGTATACAACTGATTATCCGAAATATACAAGTCCTTTGAGCACAGAGACAAAAAAACTGTTGAATGATATGATTTCGTCACAGAGGGATGTGTATAATGATTGTTTTATCCCGGAACTTTTGACGGATGAACTCCTTCAAAAAATTAACGCAGAGTATGCCAAAGCCGGACTTGATTTTTGTATCGAAAAAAGAGAATTGGAATATATGATGCTCTGTGAGACAACAAGTAGAGAAAGAACAGTTATTTTGTCGCTGCTGTCGAAGCATTTTGACACGCACCTGTATACAACGGAAAAGCCGGGTATAGATAATCTTAAGGTGCATGGTCCAGTTGATTATTATAAACAAATGCCATACATATTTAAATTGAGTGATATTAACCTGAATATTTCACTGAAATCAATTCGGACAGGAATACCACTTAGGTGTGTTGATGTATTAGGCTGTGGTGGCTTTTTGCTCTCAAATTATCAGGAAGAGCTTGTTCAATACTTAGAGGTAGGTAAGGACTGTGAAGTTTATGGAAGCTTTGAGGAAATGTATGAAAAGGCAGCATTTTACACAAAGCATGAAGAGTTGAGAAAACAGATTGCCAGAAATGGTTTTATGAAGGCACAGGAGATTTTTACGTTCAGGAATAGAATTGAGCAGATGATTTGATTTTATGAAACACATGATGTTGTATAAAAATATTTAAGGTGCTATAATTGTTGTTATATAAAGAGGTGAAGACAATGATTTTAGTCGATAAGGAAATAAAAAAATTAATTGAAGATCATCAGCTGATTATTGCTGGGTATTGCAGTGAGAATTTGAATGGAGTCAGTTATGATCTTACTATAGATTATACTCTTGATGAGGATGGTAAGGAATGTGCAGAGTATGATCTTAGACCTGGCGAGACTGTTTTTATCAAGACTCAGGAAGAATTAAGTATACCAGAAAACATTCTTGGAAGAGTAGCGGAGAGAAATTCGCGAATGAGACAGGGGATTGTGGTAAGTGGACCTGACTATCAGCCGGGTCATAGGACATATGCTTTTCTTAGAGTTTCAAATATTTCAAAAAATATAATTGTGTTATCTAAAGGAAGTAAGATTGCCCAGATTATGTTTGAACAGCTTTCGCAAAAACCTGATGTTCCTTATAATGCTCAGACAGGTGCATCTTTTCAAAATGAAGTAGAGTATAAAGGGCTTGGCAATTACAAGAAAGAATATGAGCAGCAGACCAAGCAGGAGATACAGGAGGCAAAAGAGGATATCGAGAACGTTTCTCAGAAAATATATGCAAATGTATTAACTTTGATGGGGGTTCTGGTAGCTGTATTTAGTTTGATTTCAATCAATTATCAGGCATTTACAAATGCTGAGATAACCATGCCTTATATTCTTGTAATGAATTTATCGATGACACTTTGTGTTGTTATAATGTTAGGGCTGATTCTAATTTTTATAAATAATGCAAAGAACAAAAAGTTTATTGGTATATATGTTGCAGCTCTTTTGGTTTTGGTAATAGCGGTTATCACATTGTGTATCAGTATATTCTAGAGAAGAAAGGATCATCACTGATTATCGACTTTTCAATAAGCTATGGATAGGTTATAATATCCATAGCTTATTTTTTAAAATAATAATTATCCAGTACGGCATATGTTTTTATAAAAAAGTGTGTATGATAACAAGAAGAGATGGAGGTGGTAAATGATATGGCAGTAAATGTTGCAATCGGAGTACAAGACTTTTCAACATTAATTGAAAACAATTATTTTTATGTGGATAAAACCCTATTTCTGAAGGAATGGTGGGATAGTGGCGATAGTGTTACATTGATCACAAGACCGAGACGTTTCGGAAAGACATTGACAATGAGTATGACAGAGCAGTTTTTTTCATTGGAATATGCAGGACGCTCTGATTTGTTTGAAAACCTGAAAATCTGGCAGGATGAGAAATACCGCAACCTGCAGGGAACGTATCCAGTCATCAGCCTTTCATTTGCGAATATAAAAGAACCGACATATGAATTGACTCAGAAGAAAATCTGCGATCTCATAGCGCAATTATATTTTAAGTATGATTTTATAACAGAGGGTAATGCTTTGATCAGGGAAGAAGTAAAACTGTATAAGAAAATCATGAATAATATGGACTATGTAGATGCCACACTTTCGTTAAACTATTTATCAGGATTTTTATATAAATATTATGGAAAGAAAGTAATCATTTTATTAGATGAATATGATACGCCTATGCAGGAAGCGTTTGTAGATGGATACTGGGATGAACTGGTGACGTTTACGAGAAGCCTTTTCAATTCAACTTTCAAGACAAATCCGGCATTGGAACGTGGTATTATGACAGGGATCACACGTGTCAGTAAAGAGTCTATTTTTTCGGATTTAAATAATCTGAAAGTGGTTACTACTACATCAAATGAATATGCCACCACTTTTGGATTTACCGAATCGGAAGTGTTTGCAGCATTAGAAAAATGCGGTTTGGATAGTCAAAAAAACGAAGTGAAAAGATGGTACGATGGTTTTATTTTTGGAGAATGTAAAGATATTTATAATCCATGGTCTATTTTAAATTATCTTGATGAACAGCAGTATACAACATACTGGGCAAATACAAGTGCAAATAGTCTGGTAGCAAAATTAGTTCGTGAAGGAAATCGTAACATTAAGAGTAAATTTGAAAAACTGCTTTGTGGAGAATGTATCTGGTCGGAAATTGATGAACAGATTGTTTATAATCAGCTCAACGGAAATGAGCGTGCAGTGTGGAGTCTTTTGTTGGCAAGTGGATATTTTAAAGTCCTCTCATATGAAAAGTATAAGGATATTCCTGAGGGAACTGAGCCGAAGTACCAGCTTACGCTTACGAATCTGGAAGTGAAACTGATGTTCAACAGAATGATTCATGACTGGTTTGCTATGGCACGACCGGATTACAATGACTTTATAAAAGCAATGTTTGCAGGTGATGTAGACGCAATGAATGAATATATGAACAGGGTGGCGTTGCAGACGTTCAGTTATTTTGATACAGGAGAAAGAGCGTCCGGAGCTGAGCCGGAACGGTTTTATCATGGATTTGTACTGGGTCTACTCGTTGACTTACAGGATAAATATTATCTGAAATCGAATCGTGAAAGTGGTTTTGGAAGATATGATGTTATGCTTGAACCGAAAAATCCGGGAAAGGATAATGCCGTAATTATGGAGTTTAAAGTGCGAAGCACAAGAAAAGAGAAAAGTCTGGAAGAAACAGCGCAGTCTGCTATTGAACAGATAAAGGAACGAAAATACAGCGAAGAACTGAAAATGCGGGGAATCGCAGAAGAACAAATAAAAGAATATGGCTTTGCGTTTGAGGGAAAGACAGTATTGATTGTTGATTAAAGGGAGATGAACGCATACATTCCCAAAAATCCGCACATACTACTTCCATAATAACCATATATGGAGGTAATGATGAGCGAGATGGACTACAACAATTCAGATAACAAAGCGGCAAATGACACTATCTGTCTTTTGCAGGAGTGCAGTGCCAGCTGCAAGATGGCTATAGAGAGCATGGATGAGGTAAGAGAGCATGTCGGGGACAAACAGCTGCGTGAGATTATAGACAAATATTATGATGCACATACTAAGCTTCGTGTAGACTGCCGTGAAGAGCTTGACAGATTTGACGCAGATGAAAAAGAACCAAATTTTTTTGCAAAGACTTCATCGAGTGTGCAGACAAAAGTGCGGATGAAAATAGACAATGATAAATCGCAGGCGGCGAAGATTTTGACAAAAGGATG
>SAMEA104315431__coassemble_1468_pt1 | contig 9500 bp, 6 predicted proteins | sample SAMEA104315431__metabat2_low_PE_025 | metagenome-assembled genome bin SAMEA104315431 (sample SAMEA104315431) | gut metagenome | biome: Monkey gut; feature: monkey-associated habitat; material: faeces | place: China | collected 2013
TGTAGCCGGTGGAAAAGTAGCATGGGGATATACAGGAAATCTTAAATACAATGGTGGAACATTTAGAGTTGTAAATGGAGTTGTCAGATTTTAAATGAAAAAATTATTATATGTGATCTGTGCTGTGGTATTTTTACAAATTACCACAGTACAGGTAAAAGCAGATGATAAAGCTATGTTTTATGTGCAGACAGCAACAGAACTTTCAGATGATATGAACCGTGTTTCGGTCTATCTTGACGGCGCAGAAGATGTAGCTGCGATAGATGCACAGATAGAATATGATCCGCAGAAAGTATCATTTGAAAGCAGCAGTCTCGGAGAATCATTCAACAGTTCTTTTTCTGATATAAATTATGATGAAAAAAACTCATCCATACACTACGTACTTTTGTATACAGAGCCGGTAAAGGCGCATGGAATAGTCATGAATATTGATTTCAGACTGAATGGTTCCGATAAATCGTATCAGCCTGAGTTTCAGGTTAATGACCTGATAGATGGAAGTGATGAAATGAAAAATATTTCATATGAAATAAACTATCAGCAGTCAGACGGCAAATGGCAGAATCAGCCGGATGAGTCATCAAAAATTGCAGATAAATCGATAGTTGATTCCACTTTGCAAAAATATGGTTCGGACACTGACATAAAAAATGAAGGTAAAACTTCTAAAAATACGGTAAGTGTTGACAAAAATAATACATTAACAAGTGAAAGCAATGGGACATCCGCAGAACAAACTTCTGAAAATGAACAGCAGGATGATGAAAGTAATTATTCTAGTGCTGAGTCTGATAAAGATTCATCGGACATAAATAATAATAAAGAACAAGATGGAAATAGTGACCATCCCAAAGAAAATGATACGGAGAGTATCAGTGATGCAACATCACAAAACAGTACTGAAAGTATTTCATCGAATAAAAGTTTAGATGGTAACTCGGATGAAAACGAGACAGAAGCAGAAAAAAATGCGATAAAATCAGATGAAAATGGGACGAAAAGAGATAGCACTGATAAAACAGTATACCTGATATTAATAGTTATGATAATACTGCTGATAGCAGCAGGAACGATAGCAAAGAAAAAAGGAGGCAGGCATCTATGAAAAGAAAAATATTAGCAATGGTATTAGCCGGAAGCATGATATTCAGCCAGAATGTGTACGCATCTGAACTTACATCAAGTGAGACAGAAAGTACACAGAGCGAAGAAGCACAGACAGTTCAGGAGGAAAGTACGCAGAGCGAAGAGCCACAGGCATATCAGGATGAAAGTACACAAAGCGAAGAGCTACAGGCATATCAGGATGAAAGCACATCAGACGTAGAAGCGCAGAGTGAGGATACAGAAAATGAGGCTGCACAGACTACAGAAATCCAGACAGATACGAAAGCAGCAGATGATGAAACAACAGTGGACGAGACAGATATAGAGGACACAGAGTCAGCTTACAGCGAAGATGAAGATTTTAACTATGATAAATTCGATGAGAATAATATATACGGACTGTTAAAATCAGATCTCGAGGATGAGGCAGCTTTGGACGAGACAGAGGAATCACAGATCGCCACATATGCAAGCGACGAAGAAACAGAGCAGAAGATACTGTATATGAACAACCCTGTATTTATTTCGAAATATCTCGGCACAGGTGGAGTAGATGCGTTTACAATTTCATATACTGATGACAGTGTATGTGATGCTGTGATTGAACTTAACAAATATGGTTCAGGTTGGTCAAGTAAGTACATAACTTTTAATCCTAAAAAAGCTGGAAGTACAACGATAACAATTAAAAACTCAAGTGATGAAACAGTCTACACAGCACAGATAACAGTAAATGATACATTACCGGAAGATGCTGTAGAGATAAAAGATATGGCACTTAGAAGTAGCCTTTTACCAGATGCTGATACAAATAGAGATGGCTACATATCATATGATGAAATGAAGAAAATAACTAGAGTGGACATATTTGATGGTAAAGAATCAATGGTGGAAGATATAAGTTGCTTAAAGGATGCTGAGAATCTGAAAACTTGCGATTTACATAATACAAATGTTTCTGATCTTAGCCCTATAGCAAATCTTAAAAATTTGGAGAGACTAGATATCTCAAATACAGATATTACAAATATATCTGCTATAGGAAATCTAAAAGATCTCAAATGGTTGAATATGAATGATACAAAAGTTACGGATATTTCTGCATTAGAGTCAGCTACGGCTTTAAGATATTTTCTGGCAAAAAACACCGGTATTGCAGATATTACTCCGCTTTGTATGGCTGAATATCTCCACAATGTATTTTTAGATAATTGCAGTAATGTTTCAACGATAACTCCATTATATGACCTTGAGAACTTAAAATATTTAAGTGTGGTAGGAACTAAGGTATCAGATGATGAGAGACTGGAAATTACTAAAAAATATTTGGAAAGAAATCAGTATTCTAAAGCGCAATATAAAGTTGTTCCGGCTATAGATGGGCTTATTAGTAAAGATGAAAGTTTTTCAGTTAAGGCAGCTGGTGGGGATACAAATATTGTTGAAATTTCAAATATGTACGACGGCAGAAGACGAATATTATTTAATGAAGGTGGTAAGGTAGAATTAGCGCTTACATTAAATGAAAAAGAGAAAAAGGCTGATATTACTGTAAATGCAAAAGATGCAGGGCAGGAGACAGGTGAAGATAATAATCAGAGTATAGAAGATAGTGAATTAGATATTCTAGATCAATATGATGGATACGATCAATTATCTTCAACTATACTTGCAAGTAACGGAGAATTATGGAAAACATATCCGGAGGCTAAGAAAGTAAAAGGTAATGTCAAAAAGTATGTAGCAAAATGGGTATATTCAGGAACAGATAAAGTAACATCGGATTACATATTAGATAAGAATAATGTTTTATATTCAGGAACAGATAAAGTTGCAGAAAATGTTAAAGATGTGCAGGGACATTATGCACTTACTTATGATAATAAGCTTATAAATCTTTATAATGATGGAAATGATGTTACAGATGATGTAGTTGATTGGAGAGAGAGAGAGTATGGTGATATAGTAATCTTAAAATCGGATGGAAGTGTCTGGTACAGAGCGGATGTAGAAAAATATGCACCATTAAATGAGTTTGAATTGGTAGCAGATAATGTTACACAACTTACAGATTATGGATATGTGACTAATGATGGAGAATATAATGTAATATATACAGATGATGGTGGTTTTGAAATAGGAACGAGATATTCTAATGTGAAAACCTATAATGATCAAGGAAATTATTATTATGGTACAGATGGTAATACGTATTTAGCTTTTAGTGATCCTATTAATATAGGAAAAATAGATATAAAAAAATGGGCATTTCGCAGCGGAAGGGTTAGCTATGTTGTTTTAGATAAGTATAATAAATTGTATTCTATAAAAAGAAATGCAGGAGTAACTTTATTATCAGATAATATAGTTGACATTAAAGAATTATATTCAGTTGCTTATGCAGTTGTATCAAAAGATAACATATATTATTCATTAGAAAATGACGGACTAATAGAGAGTGATGAAGCAATATTACAAAAAAGTAAAGATTACAAAATCGTCGTAACTCAAGGTTCAGGTGCAACAAGCGGAATGTTAAAGAAAAATAACATTGATCTGCTTTCAAATGTTAAATATTTCTGGTCTACTAAATCCGATGATTTTGCACTTCGTACAGATGGTACAGTCTGGAAAGTAACAGGTGTTCCGGAGAAGATCATTACATTAGGTACAGGTGGAATGGTATATGGTGATGTAAATGGTGACGGAACTGTGACAGCCGCAGATCTTCTTATTGTAATGAACAGTCTTTCAGGAAGAACTGGTCTTACAGATGATCAGGCATTAGCCGCAGATGTAGATGGTGATGGTATGGTAACTCTTGCAGATCTTACCAAGATGATCCAGTATGTAAGCGGAAGAATTTCGTCATTATGATAAATGGATCAGACAGCAGCTTAAGCAGGCAGAAAATATTAATAATAGTTATATTATCAATATTGTTATGCCTCTGGGGAGGAATTTATGATTTTGTGGCGGCGGCTTATGGAACGGTATTTTTGATCTCAATATTTTTATTATATCGAACAGACCATAAGCTGGACATTCCTCTTAATATTGCAAGTGCGGGGCTTTTCGTGATCTTTGCCGGAATGTGTGTATCGGCACTTCTGGCAAAGGATCACGGGATTGCTGTACTTGGATGCATAAGGGCTGCGGCACTTTGCAGCTTCTGGGTACTGTGGTGTAATCTAAAAGAAAAGGCTAAAGCTATAGTGTGGAATGTCCTGCCGGAAATAATGGCAGTCATAACTGCGATATCAATGCTTCTTTATTTTATACCACAGATCCGGGAGTATCTGTACAGTGCAGGCAGGCTTGGAGGCGTTTTCCAATATTCAAATACCTATGCGTTACTGCTTCTTACAGGGCTTGTGCTGCATGCATACAGGGATGAAAAAAAGAAAACCGATTACATAGAAACGGCAATCCTGCTGTCAGGGATCATCTGGTGCGGAAGCCGCAGTGTTTTTGTACTTATGGTCCTTGCGGCAGTATTTTTATTTTTTGGGAAAAAGATAAATGCAAAGACAGCACTTATAATGCTTGCTGTAATAATAGTGGCGGTTATCGCAGCCGGGCTTGGTCTTGGACTTGATATGCAGAGATTGATCAGACTTACATTAAATTCAAGCACTTTAAACGGACGTATATTGTATTGGTATGATGCGGTAAAAATGATTGTTAAAAATCCGTTCGGACTTGGCTATATGGGATATTTTTTCATGCAGCCACAGTTTCAGACCGGAAATTACGTGACAAAATATGTACATAATGATATTTTGCAGCTTGCCTTGGATGCGGGGATCGTTGTGGCAGTATTGTTTGTTATCGTAATTATCAAAAATATTTTTTCAAAAAAGAACGATATAGAAAAACGACTTATACTTGCGATAATAGTTTTACATTCACTGTTCGATTTTGATCTGCAATATTTATTTATGTTCTGTTTGTTGATTATGTGCTTAGACACGGAATCGGACAGGAAAATAGGTGTTAATAAAATATGTGCGCTCATTATTCCTACAGTGGCGGCGATTGCAAGTGCATACTTTGCGACAGCCCTGTTTTTTGAATATGAGGGAAGAACAAAAGTATCACTTGCGTTATATCCTTATAATACATTTGCACTGGAAACTGAAATGTACAGTCACGATAGCAAGGGAGATGCAGAAAAAGTAATCAGATTAAATGGCATGCTGCCGTCAGCTTATGAACAGGCAGTCTCGGGAAAAATTGACGAGTGGGAATATGAGCAGGCGGAAAAATATTTATCAAAAATGATAAAATATGCCGGATATGACAGCTATTATTATAATCAAGCGGTTTATTATTACAGTATGTGCCTTGAACAGGCTGTGAGACAAAACGATATGGAAAATGCAAAGACCATATTGGAGGATATAAAAAATGTTCCGGATATAATAAAAGAAAAAGAGCAGTCTGCCTCGAAATTTGCATACCGGATAAACGATAAGCCAAAGATAGAATTGCAGGATGATATAGAAAATTATATTGAGAAAATGTCACAGATACAGCTTTGACATTTTCCGTGGGAAAGGAGAATTTTATGTACAGAATAGCAAAAACAGGTATATCTGTAATGCTTGCAGCCTCTCTAGCATTTACATCGGGCGCAATCATATATGCGGATGAAAATAATGTGGATGAAAATATTGTGAGTGAAAATGCTGAGACAACACAGTCAGTAGGACCAAGAGTAACAAGCGTGTATTTAGACAAAAATGGACAGAATGTAAAAAGGGGAGAAACTATTCATTTTGCTGTAGGAATATATGATACCGTAGAAATTACAAATGTACTTACATGCGACCATAGCGGATATAGTGTAATATTAACTCATAATGAGGAAAGCGGATTATATGAAGGTGATTTTACTATTAGAGAAGATGTACCTTTGAGTGATTTATATATAATGTATATTGATGTTTATGATGCTGAAGAAAATTATATAACTGATTTTGGGCGTCAGTCAGAACAGTATGATTATAGTGAGACATATTATGTGAATGTATGTGATGATGAAGGTAATTTTACCCCGGAGGATGCGACAGTGCAGTTCTGGGTATGGGATGCTGCAAAACAGGAATACGTTAAAGATGAAAAGATAACCGTTCCAAACAGAACAGCGGTAAATGATATTAAGAATTATTATAAGCCGCAAACTTCACCGGATGGTCTTAACTTTGAGAACTGGGTATATTTTGACATTGAAAGACGTCCTTATGAACACAGTGTAAATGGTGGAAATGTGGTGTCATATGCTGATCTGTATGCCAAATATGATAAGAACATCATTATATTTGGAAAAGAGTATGAGTACAAATATCCATATGAAGGATTTGGTGATCACAATATATCATATACATATGCAAAAGAGGGCGAGACAATAGAACTTCCGGAAGTAGAAGGAATAGAAAATGCAGAATGGATTTCATATTTCTTCAATAGCAATGATAAATTATCAGATAATAAGTATACTGTAGGAAAAAGATTTATCCAATATTGTGAAGTAAACGAGTCAGGAGAGCCTAAAAAAATCGGAGATATAAAGACTAAGATCGCAGTAGATGAGATAGAGAGTATATCAAACAGCGGAGAAAATGGAGAAGTAACTGTAAATATGGAAACAGCTAATGTGATTCCGAAAGAAATCTTAGAGGCTGCACAAGGCAAGGATGTAGATCTTGTATTTGATATGGGAGACTGCAAGTGGACTGTGAACGGAAAAAATCTTACAGATGAAAATATGGCTGATATAAATATTGGAGTTGAAAGATCAGAAGAAGCCGAAAATGATGAAGCAGTAGAAGGTATTATAGGTGGTCGTAACTCTGAAAAATTAGTGTTTAACGCAGACGGCAATCTGGGGCTTAACCTTACGCTTAATCTTACAAGATCAGACAATGTAAATTTTAAAAAGGCTGTTCTGATCCAGAAAAATTCTGATGCATTTGAACTGACAGACTCGGCGCTGTTAAATGATTCTTCTTTCAATCTGAATATACAAAGTGGAAATGAAGCATATGTTGTATACGGAGAAAACGGAGATTCTAATGGAGATGGGGAAGTCGACATAAAAGACGCTATCGAAAATCTGAAAGAAATGAGTGGAAGCGAATCTCTGGATGAAGTGAAAAAAGGATTTGCCGATGTAAATATGGATAATAAAGTTGATCTTAAAGATTTGACAACAGAAATCCAGTATATAAGTGGCAAGATTGATAGCTTATATTAGGATAAAAATGCCGGCAGTAAAAAATGGTCTTTATCATGAGGTCATCGACTGGAATTATTATGTTGATGGAAAATTTGCTGCAAGTACAACAACACTTGTAAAATATAACGGAACGTGGTGGTACGTACAGAACGGAATAGTAAGATTCTAGTGATGATATAAATAGCTGGATTGTAATATAAAAGCTGCTGTATACCGGATATATGTGGTATACAGCAGCTTTCCTGCTATTTATGTTGTTTCTTCTTTTTACCGTCATCTGACATTTCAAGATAGAATTCCGCCAGCTTTAGGGCTTTATTCATGAGTTCTTCAGAATAATCACTGCTTAATCTGTCAAATGTCATCTGCAGTGGATCAAGTTTTGGATCATCTCCATATACAAGATAATCGAGAGACACGTCAGTAAATTTAGCGATATGAATAAGAAGATCTAAGTTTGGAATACGTTTGCCCGATTCAATAAGAGCTAGATAAGACGAAGAAATATAAAGCATATCAGCAAAATAAGATTGGTTTTTGTTCATTTTCAACCTGAGAGAGCGGATGCGTTCTCCAAGTTTTTGAGGATCTAAAATAAAATCACTCATAAAATCCCTCCACATGTTATTAAATAGTTGTAAAATACATTATGACTAATTGTAAATGAATATATGAAAATAAAGTTACAAATAGAAAATTTATTATTTACACTGATATTTCAGACAATTTTACTTTGTTATCATAAAAAATATATAAAATTGCGCAAATAGTTTTGAAATAGCATGAAAATATGGTATAATTTCACACAAACCCCGGACTTAAAAAGGAGGGATTTGTATGAAACGCAGTTTAAGGGAGAAAACAAAGGAAAAGGCACATGAAGCGGTCTGGTCGGTGCTGCCGATAATGCTTATTGTGCTGTTGCTTGCATTTACAATTGCACCTATTCCGACAGGCATACTTGCGCAGTTTCTTCTAGGTGGAATTCTGGTCATTGGAGGAATGATATTCTTTACGATGGGAGCAGAGATTTCAATGACACCGATGGGTGAGAGAGTAGGAGGAAGCCTGCTTAGGACGAAAAAATTGTGGGTTATTGTAATTGTAGGATTTATCCTCGGAGTAATAATTACGATTTCGGAGCCGGATCTGCAGGTGCTTGCAGAACAGGTATCGTCCGTGCCAAACCTTGTGCTTATAATGTCGGTAGCACTTGGTGTCGGAGTATTTCTAGTGGCGGCACTTCTTAGGATTTTATTTGGAATTGCACTTGCACCTATATTGTTCATTTTTTATACGATAATAGTTATACTGGCGTTATTTGTGCCGAAAAATTTTCTGGCAGTGGCATTTGATTCTGGAGGAGTTACAACAGGACCGATGACGGTTCCGTTTATAATGGCACTCGGAGTCGGAATATCAGCTATCAGAAACGACAAACACGCCGAAAACGATAGCTTCGGACTGGTGGCACTATGCTCGATAGGACCGATAATCGCAGTTCTCACATTGGGAATGTTATATAGCACAGACAGCAGCTTTGCTGAAGACATAATCTATGAAGTAAGTGATTCTGTAGAACTTGGTAAGGTTTTCTTACAAAGATTTCCCAGATATTTTAAGGAAATAGCATTATCGCTTATGCCTATATTTATATTTTTTGAAATATTCCAGTTAATATCTTTAAAACTAAACAAGAAACTTCATATAAAAATATGTATAGGACTCGTTTATACATATGTGGGATTAGTATTTTTCCTTACAGGAGCAAATGTCGGATTTATACCAGCAGGAAATTATCTGGGAACAGTGCTGGCATCACTTCCGTATAAATGGATAATAATCCCGATAGGAATGATAATAGGATATTTTATAGTAAAAGCAGAACCGGCAGTGTATGTACTTATGAAACAGGTAGAGGAGCTTACGGATGGGGATATTTCCGGAAAGTCAATGCAGATAAGCCTTTCGGTTGGTGTGGCAGTTTCAGTCGGTCTTTCGATGTTAAGAGTTTTATGCCAGATATCTATTTTGTATCTTTTGATACCTGGGTATGTGATAGCACTTATACTGACGAGGTTTGTTCCAAAAATATTCACAGCGATAGCATTTGATTCAGGTGGTGTTGCATCAGGACCTATGACGG
>SAMEA104315431__coassemble_1491_pt1 | contig 9400 bp, 11 predicted proteins | sample SAMEA104315431__metabat2_low_PE_025 | metagenome-assembled genome bin SAMEA104315431 (sample SAMEA104315431) | gut metagenome | biome: Monkey gut; feature: monkey-associated habitat; material: faeces | place: China | collected 2013
AAGTTTTAAAATCCCTGCATTTAACGATGTTTCAACAAGTCCCGGCATAACCTGACTCATATTCTGAACACCATTTGGCACATTTCTAAGATAAAAGATAACCTTTGTGAGTGATGTAAAAGAAAGAACCTGTTTTGAAACAATATCTTCGAATTCCAGTTCAACTTTTATGTCCTTATCAGCCACACTATATTCTGCTTTAAATGCCTGATCAAGTTTTTTCACAGCTGATTCGAGCAGTTCCTTATCGGCCTGTTCTATCACGATATCCGCTGTACATTCACGTGGGATTGCATTATCTTTAAGGCCGCCCTCCATATTCGACAAGCCAAACTGCATCTGATCCATAAGGCTTTTTAAGACACGTCCCATGACTATATTTGCATTTGCATGTTCCTTATTGATCTCACTTCCTGAATGTCCTCCACAAAGACCTGTTACCTTTAACTTAGCCCCAAGTCCTTCTGCTGTAATATATGAGACTGGAATTGAAGTTTCTACTGTCATTCCTCCGGCGCAGCTTGTAAGAAAATGTCCCTCCTCGTCAGAGTCTATATTTAACATTTTGTGGCCTTTAAGCATTGAAAGATCTATCGAATCTGCTCCAAGCATTCCTATTTCCTCGTCAACTGTTATAACAACCTCAAGGCGCGGATGTGCTATCTCTGGTGAATCCATTATTGCAAGCGCATATGCCACAGCTATTCCGTCATCACCGCCGAGTGTTGTTCCTCTTGCCTTTAAGAAATCACCATCTACATAAAGGTCAAGTCCATCCTTTTCAAAATCTATATCACAGCCATTTTCCTTTTCACAGACCATATCCATATGTCCCTGTATGATCACAGGATCAGCTTTCTCATATCCCGCCGATGCCTCTTTAATGATCACGACATTGTTATATTCGTCCTGATAAAATTCGAGGTTTCTTTCTTTTGCAAAGTTAACAAGATAATCACTGATCGCCTTTGTGTTTCGTGATCCATGTGGTATAGCTGCAATCTCTTCAAAAAAATAAAAAACTTTATTTGGCTCTAAATTTTGTAATACTCTCATATTTTCCTCCCGTTTTGAATAAATTGTGTTATGAAAAAATTTTTATTTATCTCTTTAATTATTTTATTTTGTATATATTATATATCAAATCCGCAATTTGTATCTGAAAGCTGCCGTATAGGCGTTATGCTATGGTTTGAACAGATTTTCCCGATCCTGTTTATATTTACCATATTTACTAATCTTCTTTTAGAATCCGGTATTTTATATAATGTTTCCCAAAAGCAGCTTGTATTGATAGTATATTTTCTAGGATGCATATTCGGATTTCCTATTGGCGCAAAGCTTACTGCTGATTTCGGGTCTAAAAATCTCATAGACAAAAAATATTATGAATTTTTGAGTGCTGTTTCAAATCATTTCAGCCTGCCATTTATAATAGCCTACACTATCATAAACCAGCTGAATATGGCATCATGCACTTTAAAAATACTATTCTGTCTGTATGCTCCATCTGCGATCGCAATGATCGTTTTTGCTATAATAAAAAGGGACATCTCATCTGTCAATACAGCCTGCAATGGTCATAAAAATAAAAAAAAAGCGCCAGGATTCAAGCTTGACACTCAAATCATTGACGCCGGCATAATAAACGGATTTGAAACAATGATAAAACTTTGTGCATACATTGTACTGTTTTCTGTAATCTCCCGTATCCCGCTCCAGTCTGCTGATTGCGATAATATGTTCTTATATATCATATTTGCCTCTCTTGAAGCTACAAACGGAATACATAATATCTGCTCTCTGCCTGTTACGTCATTCCTTAAATCATCAGTATGTATCGGGATATTATCCTTTGGCGGACTATCATGCATATTACAGACACGTTCCATGTTTTCAGATCAAAGATTTAAAATACTAAAATATGTTATGTTTAAATTCATACTTACCTGTGCAAGCATCTTTTCATTCATATTTATAATGTAAACTGTTATTCATCACTATCAGAATCTGATGAAACGGAAATATTTGTCACTTCGATATCGCTATCATCTGCCTCATCCTCGTCAGATTTTGATTCTGTATCCTTAGACTGAGGCTTTGTATCTGCTTCCGGTGGGAAGAGCTGTGCTCTGTTCGATGATACAACATCTAAAAATTCCTGTAATGAATTAATAAGGTTATCATATCTGGCCTTTGAAGTCTCAATAGAGCCTGTGAGAATATCCTCTATACTCTTTAACTGGCTGTCTGTATATGCCATGGCACTCATTCTCAGGTTATTAGCCTCATTTGTCGCATTATCAAGTATTTCCTGAGCCTGTTTTGTTGCGATCTGAACGACCTCATTTGCCTGTGCATATGCCTGCTGCATAATCTGATGTTCACTTACAAGTTCATTTGTCTGTATCTGTGCCTGGGCAATTATCTGGTCTGCCTTAGCCTGTGCATCAGCAAGAATTGCTTCTTTGTTGCTTATTATCTTCTGGTATCTTTTAATCTCTTCCGGCGTCTTTGTACGGAGTTCTGTTAAAAGCTCTTCGATTTCTTCCCTGTTTACCAGAATCTTACCTCTGGAAATTGCCGAGGTCTTGCATCCATCTATATAATCTTCGATTTCTTCGATTATCTGTTCCATTCTGCTGCTCATAAAATACTGTCTCCTTATCTGGTATTTTTTGTTATATTGTATTTGGCATAAATTCTATCAATAAACTGTTCCGGAACGAATTTCGAAATATCGCCGCCATAAGAAGCAAATTCCTTTACTATTGTGGAACTCAGATACGAATAGTTAAGATTTGTAGTCAGGAAAATTGTTTCTATGCCACTATTGAACACTATTTGCCTGTGCAATCTGAAGTTCATATTCAAAGTCCGTCACAGCACGCAAACCTCTTATAATGATCGTTGCATTGATTTCCTTCATGTAGTCAACTAATAAGCCTTCGAAAGATCCCACCTCAACATTCGGTAAAGATGTGGTCATTTCTTTAATCATACTAACACGTTCTTCTAACGAAAACAACGATTTTTTTGCACTGTTATTTAATACTCCTATTACAAGTTTGTCCACTATTTTTGATGAACGCTCTATTATATCCAGATGTCCAAATGTGAGTGGATCAAAGCTGCCCGGATAAATTGCAGTTTTCATCTGTCTCTCCTATGCACGCTTTATAAATACGTGCTTGTTTGTCTTATATTTTTTTTCTTTTACAATGACATACCCCATATCAGACAGATAGTCAAATCCTGTTCTGTCAGAAGCCTCAACAACAATTATCGTATCCGGCTTTAAAATGCTGCTGTCCTTTAGTACTTCAAGCACATCACGTTCGAGCATTTTATCATATGGTGGATCCATAAATATAATGTCAAATGTATATTTTCCCTCAAGCGTTCTTATGGCAGTGATCGCATCTGAATTTATAAGTCTGCATCTGTCACCAAATTTTGTAAACCCGATATTATCCTCTATACATGCCGCCGCCTTTTTGGCATTCTCGGCAAAAACAGCATAATTTGCACCACGGCTTACTGCTTCAAGTCCGATCTGTCCGCTTCCTGCAAACAGATCAAGGAAATAACTCCCTGGCACATCACACTGCAGTACATTAAACAATGTCTCTTTTGTCTTATCTGTCGTAGGTCTTGTATCTCTTCCTTCTATCGTCTTAAGAGGAAGGCTTCTGGCACTGCCCGCAATTATCCTCATTAAAATTCTCCTATTTCTGGTCTTTTAGTACGTCTTTGTTTTTTAACATATAATCAATAAGTGATATTACCGTGAGCGCAAGTGCAACATATACAAGAATATTTGAAATCACATCCAGCACATCATTTTCAAGGTAAATATTAAATATTGTAAAAATTATCATAAGCATCTGGAATGTTGTCTTAAACTTGCCCCAGTAGCTTGCTGCAATAACTACTCCATTATCTGAAGCCACAAGTCTGAAACCACTTATAATAAATTCCCTTGCTATTATTATTATTACGATCCATGATGGAATAAGTTTAAGATCAACAAGGCATATCATTGCAGAGCAGACGAGAAGCTTGTCTGCCAGTGGATCCATAAATTTTCCGAAGTTAGTTACAAGGTTATATTTTCTGGCAATCTTTCCGTCTGCCAAATCTGTAAGGCTTGCAATGATAAATATTACAAGTGCTATATAATTTCCATAGCCATCAAAAAAAGGGGCTAACAGAAAAAATACAAAAAACGGGATCATTATAACTCTAAGAATAGTTAGTTTATTTGGTAAATTCATATCAATTCTCCTATCAAATCATATTCATATGCTCCGGTAACCCTTACCTTTGCTATATCTCCTGTGACAAGTTCCTCATCTGAATTTATAAAAATATAACCATCCACATTCGGTGCATCCCTGTAGGTACGGCCTATATATGCATTTTCATCTGCCACTTTTCCTTCGATAAAAACATATAATTCTCTACCCTTCATTGTTTCATTTTTATCGAAAATAACTTCTTCCTGAAGCTCCATGACCTGTGCCTGCCAGTCAGACTTTACTTCTTCGTCTATCTGGTTGTCCATCACAGCCGCCTTTGTACCCTCTTCAGGTGAATAGGTAAAAGCACCAAGTCTGTCAAATTCCATATCATTTATAAATTGCATAAGTTCCTCATGAGCTTCCTGCGTTTCGCCTGGAAAACCACATATAAGAGTTGTCCTGAGTGTAATATCAGGGATTCTTTCCCTTAACATATTTATCTGTCCGATGAGTTCTTTTTTATTTGTCTTTCTGCCCATTCTCTTTAATATGTCATCATTACAATGCTGTATAGGCATATCAATGTAATGGCATACTTTTTCATCATTTGCAATAGATTCTATGAGTTCATCATATATCTCTTCCGGATAACAGTACATAATTCTGATCCAGAACAGTCCATCTATCTCATTAAGCTTATCAAGCAGCAGATGAAGTGACTTTTTCCCATACAGATCCATTCCGTAAAGAGTCGTCTCCTGTGCCACAAGAATAAGTTCCTTGACACCTGAGCGTACAAGTGACTCTGCCTGTTCAATAAGATCCTCCATAGGTACACTTCTGTAGCGTCCGCGTACTGATGGGATGACACAATAGGTACAGTTTTTGTTGCACCCTTCTGCGATCTTTAAGTATGCATAGTGTCCACCCGTTGTGATAAGTCTTTTTGTTTTTATCGTAGGAAGCCCTTCTAATGTATGAAGATTTTTATATGTCTTTTTTTCTAATGTCTGCTTTACAGCTTCAACGATCGAGTCATACGAATTAGTTCCCAGTATAGCATCTACTTCCGGGATCTCCTTGAAAATTTCATCGCTATATCTTTGTGCAAGGCACCCTGTTACTATAAGAGATCTGCATTTACCGGTATTTTTATACTGCGCCATCTCAAGAATAGTATTAATGCTCTCTTCTTTGGCATCACCGATAAAACAGCAGCTATTTACAATTATGATATCAGCCTCATTTTCATCATCTGTAAGCTCAATGCCTTCATTTGCAAGCATTCCTATCATAAATTCAGAATCTACAAGATTCTTGTCGCATCCTAGTGAAATGAATAATAATTTCATAAATCCTCTCTATGTTAAAAGGGAAGACCAAAGCCTCCCCTCGTTTAATTATTTTTCTTCTTCCGCCTCGTCATCTGATATGATCTTTACCTCACCGCGGTATAATTCCTCAACTGCGATCGATAAAGGTTTATTACATTTAGGTTTTGCAATAAGAGGTTCAGCTCCGTCAATTATCTGTCTTGCACGCTTGGCAGCAGCTATTACGATAGAATAACGGCTGTTTACAACAGGTTCCTCACCTATCTCAACATTATTATTTACAACTTTCATTAATTCTACATACGATGGATGTATCATAGTTATTCTCCTTTCGAAAAGCTTAAAAGCTCATTTTTCATTTCTTTTATAAAATCTATATTTGATGATATACGATGATTATCGTTTTTGTTGCTTAATCCATCATTTTTTATGATGTCATCCACAAGTTCTACACATTTATCTATCTCATCGTTAACCACTAAATAATCATAATTTTCTATTCCGAGCGATTCCTCATATGCCCTGCTAAGACGCTGCCTGCATACATCCTCACTCTCTGTGCCTCTTCCTACTAGACGGTTTTTCAGTTCATCTGCACTTGGCGCACATACAAACATCAAAAGTGTATCCGGAAACCTTTGTTTTATTTTCAATGCTCCCTGTATTTCAATCTCAAGTATAACATTTTTTCCGGCATTCAACTGTTCTTCTACATATGATCTTGGCGTTCCATAATAATTGCTTACATATTTTGCATATTCAAGCAGCGCACCCTTTTGTATCATATCTTCAAATTCGTCCGTTGTGACAAAGAAATATTCCCTGCCATGCTCTTCACCCGGTCTTGGATTTCTTGTAGTTGCAGAAATTGATAATGCATAATCTGATCCGAACTTTTTCATAAGTTCTTTCATTATCGTTCCTTTTCCTGCGCCTGAAAATCCAGAAAATACAACTAATTTACCCTTATCAGCCATTTTTATTCCTCTTATCTTTTATGTAAATATATTTAATGATCATTCGATATTCTGGATCTGCTCCCTGACTTTCTCAATATCTGTCTTCAAGCTTATTCCTATATCTGAAATCTTTAGATCATTTGACTTAGAAAGAATCGTATTTGCCTCCCGGTTCATTTCCTGGGCTATAAAATCAAGCTTTCGCCCAACACTTCCACCATCTTTAAGTGTATCTGATGCCGAAACAATATGGCTTCTAAGTCTTACGGTTTCTTCATCAACACATATCTTGTCAGCAAATATCGTAACCTCCTGGGCAATTCTTGAATCATCTATCCCAGTGTCTCCAAGAAGCTCTTTTATTTTCTCTTCAAGCTTTAATCTGTATGCCTGTATTATCTGTGGAGAACGTTCTTCTATATAATCCACATATGAAAGCATATTGTCAAGCTTATCACACAAATCTTTTTTAAGATTTTCTCCTTCGATCATACGGCTGTCAACGAACTGTTCAAATGCAGCCCTGAGAGCCTTTTCAAGTCCGCTCCATAAAGCATCCTCATCGACCGGCTGTTCTTCCATGACAAGCACATCCGGATATCTCGATAAAGTACTTGCTTTTATATCATTTTCTATTTCAAACTGCTCAGACATAAGCTTTAAATATTTAAAATATTCCTCTGCAAGAGCTTTATTATAATTTATAGCGTAATTTGTCTCTGTAAAATCTTCATATGTGATGTATATATCTATTTTACCACGCTGTGTATATTCTTTCAAAAGAGTTCTTATAGAACTTTCAAAAAAATTCAGCTTTTTAGGCATCTTGATATTGACATCAAGATATCTATGATTTACGGATTTGATCTCCACTGTGAATTTACGGTTTTCATCCGCATACTCACCTCTTCCAAATCCAGTCATGCTTTTAATCATTCTGTTTCCTTTCCCTATATGTGTTATTTGTTACTGTTTAATAATAAAAGACACACGCATAGATGATGTTATTATATAACTCCTTGAGATTTTCGTCAAATATATTTATAATTAAGATAATGTTATTTTTTGGAGGTAGTATTATGGCATTAGATGGAATTGTCATAGCAAATATTGTATCAGATTTAAACAAAAATATATTAAACGCACGTATAAGCAAAATAGCGCAGCCTGAGACTGATGAGCTTTTGCTATCCTTAAAAGGAAACAACGGATCATTTAAGCTGTCAATGTCAGCAAGTGCTTCCCTTCCTTTTATATACCTTACAGGCACAAACAAGCCAAGTCCTCTTTCTGCACCAACTTTTTGTATGGTACTACGAAAGCATATTGCAAACGGGCGTATTGTTAAAATATATCAACCACATATGGAACGTATAATCAACTTTGAAATTGAGCATTTAAACGAGATGGGCGATCTTTGCAGCAAAACCCTCGTGCTTGAACTTATGGGCAAACATTCAAATATCATATTTGTGAATGACGATGGTATAATAATAGACAGTATCAAACGTATACCTGCATCACTTAGCTCTCTCCGTGAAGTTCTTCCCGGCAAAGAGTACGTCATTCCTGCCACACAGTCGGATCGTTTCAATCCGCTTAACGTGACAACTGACGATTTCGTTTCTATAATGAGATCAAAACCATGTTCACTTATAAAAGCGGTATATTCATCATTCTGTGGGATAAGTCCTCTTGTTGCAAGCGAGATCACATACCGCGCCGGAATCGACGGTGATCTGCCATCCTCTGCTTATTCAGACACAGAGCTTATGCACCTTGCATCAAATTTTGTATGGATCATGGATGACATCAAAAATAATGTGTTTTATCCAAACATTGTCCGCAACGGCCGTGAACCAAAAGAATTTTCATCAGTAAAACTGACACAATATAAGGATCTTACATCTACGCAATATGATAACATTTCCGAGGTTTTGGAGATTTATTATGCCGAGAAAAATACTTATACCCGTATACGTCAGAAATCTGTGGATCTTCGTAAACTAGTAAATACCATACTCGAAAGAGATCAGAAAAAATATGTGCTGCAGCAAAAACAGCTTAACGATTCAATGAAACGTGAAAAATATAAAGTTTACGGTGAGCTTATAAATGCATTCGGTTACAGTCTGCCTGAGAATGCCAGATATCTTGAGGCTCCAAACTATTATGATGATAATAAGATCATGAAAATCCCGTTGGATCCTACACTTAGCGTTTCAGAGAATTCACAGAAATATTTTGATAAATATGGAAAAATGAAAAGAACCTCCGAAGCCCTTGAGGAACTTCTTGTAGAAACAAAATCTCAGATCGACCATCTTGAATCTATCCAGAATTCTCTGGATATTGCGCAAAATCAGGACGATCTTGAGCAGATACGTCTGGAACTTGTTGAATCAGGGTTCTTAAAAAAGAACCGCAATTCAAAAAAGCTTAAGATCAAAAGTAAACCTTTTCATTACATTTCATCTGATGGCTTTCATATGTATGTCGGCAAAAATAATTACCAGAATGACGAGCTTACATTCAAGTTTGCAACAGGGAATGATTGGTGGTTCCATGCGAAAGGCATGCCAGGTTCACATGTGATAGTAAAATCTGAAAACAAGGAGCTTCCTGACAGCACCTTTGAGGAGGCCGGACGCCTTGCAGGCTATTATTCCAAAGGAAAAGGCAGCGATAAATTAGAAATCGACTACCTGCAGAAAAAAAATGTCAAAAAACCAAACGGAAGTGCCCCGGGATTTGTTGTCTACTACACCAACTACTCTCTTACCATCGCACCCGACATTGATGGTATAAAGGAAGCTGATGACTGATAATAATATAAAACAGGAGCCCCTGTTCTTCCATACCG